>UPTG01000883.1_pt1 | contig 23564 bp, 15 predicted proteins | sample 2160121 | NCBI WGS metagenome assembly UPTG01 (sample SAMN06266255, study PRJEB28933) | marine metagenome | isolation source: Columbia River Estuary | place: USA:Columbia River Estuary, USA | collected 2014-07-27
AAATTAATATATAAAAAAACGAATATTATGGCATTAGAAATAACAGACGCAAATTTTGAAGAAACAGTATTAAAAAGTACAAAACCAGTGTTGGTAGATTTTTGGGCAGCGTGGTGTGGTCCTTGTCGAATGGTTGGCCCAATCATTGAAGAAGTTAGTAAAGAATATGCAGATAAAGCTGTTGTAGGTAAAGTTGATGTGGATTCAAACCAAGAATTTGCTGCTAAATACGGTGTTCGAAATATACCAACAGTTTTGGTATTTCAAAATGGTGAAGTTGTAGGTCGTCAAGTTGGAGTATCACCAAAAAATGCATACACAGAAGCAATTGACGCTCTGCTATAAAGTTCACTTAAAAAGATTATTAAAAAGGTTTGTCTTATTGGCAAACCTTTTTTAGTTTAGGTCTATGGATATTAATTACGATCTACAGCAAGCTTCTGGGTTTTTAAACTTTGATTTGTTATCAAAATATATAGTTGAGGGCTTTATTTCTGGAATGCATAAAAGTCCATTTCATGGATTTTCGGCAGAATTTGCTGAACATAAAATTTATAATAATGGAGAAAGTACCCGTCACATAGATTGGAAGCTCTTTGCAAAAACTGACAAGCTTTATACCAAGCGTTATGAAGAGGAAACTAATTTACGTTGTCATCTAATAATTGATAATAGCAGCTCTATGCATTATCCAAAACAATCTAACTTTGATATTAATAATCTCAATAAAATTAGTTTTTCTTCACTTGCAGCTGCAGCGTTTATGCAATTACTTAAAAAGCAACGCGATGCAGTTGGTTTGAGCGTCTATACAAATGAATTAGATTTCTATGCACCTGAAAAAGGGGGTGAGCGCCATCACCAAATGTTGTTAAATTGTATATCAAATACAGCTACAAAATTATCCGAGTCAGCTAGAACAAAAACCTATGAGGTTTTACATCAAATAGCAGAAAAACTTCACCGTCGATCATTAATCTTTTTGTTTACTGATATGCTCCAACCCGAACGAGATTCTAAGAATCTTTTTGAGGCCCTCCGTCATTTAAAGCATAATAAACATGAATTGGTATTGTTTCATGTTTATGACAAGGCTACAGAATACAGTTTTAACTTTGACAATAGTCCTAAGCGATTTGTGGATATTGAGTCTGGAGCTGATATAAACGTACATCCTGAAGTAATTAAAGAAAGTTATGAGTCTGCAGTTGAGGTTTATTTTAAAGACTTGCGCATGACCTGTGGTAAGTATAAAATTAATTATGTAGATATTGATATTCAACAAGGTTTTGACAAGCTATTAACAACTTTTTTAGTAGAGCGAAAGAAATTTATTTAAATACGTATTTTAGTAAAAAATAAATCCAAAAACACTTGTGTTATGAAAAATGCAGTGTATATTTGCAACCGCATTAATGCAACGGTTTGGTAGTTCAGTTGGTTAGAATACCTGCCTGTCACGCAGGGGGTCGCGGGTTCGAGTCCCGTCCAGACCGCTAAGTATTTTAAAAAAAAAATACATTAGTAATTAAGGTGTTGTGTTGTGATAATCAAATGATTATCCGTGGTTTGTGATAAAACCAGTGAGAAGCTTTCCTGAAAACGGAGGGCTTTTTTTATTAAATTCATATTAAATTTCACAAAAAAAGCGTTTCAATAGAACGCTTTTTTTTGCAAAAATTATAATTTTTATTTTTTTGTGAATTCAAATGACCTGCCGTTAACATCAACAGTAAACCCAGTTTTTTCAGAATTATATTTAATTCTAAGACCCGCCATTTCAAATGTAAATTCGCCATTTCCTTCACTTTCTAATGGGAAAGGTCCCTGTGTACCTATTTGAATTTCCAGTTGTGAATCCCCTTCAGTGATGGTTATAGACATTTCTGTCTCAGTTGAACTGAAGTCTCCAGCATAATTAGAAAAAACTTCAACACTTTCAGTACCATCTGTTGATTGCCATTTGTTATTACTAGAATTTACGTCTGGCAATACATAATCAGGATCAATGGTTATTTTAGCCAATTCTTCAGTTGAATCATGTTTAAATGTCCAAGACGTATTTCGTTTCCATATTTCGACTGGAAGTGTATGTCGTGTTACTGATCCGCTAACAGTCTTAAATTCAATAACTACTGGCATAGGCATTTGTTCAAGATTTTCGATAGTAATAAGTACTCCTTGAGCTGGATCATTTTTAACATATTTTACATTTGTAATTGCTTGATCAACCTTCCAGCTGTTAATGAACCAGCCTCTCCAAAACCATCTAAGATCTTCACCAGCTACATTCTCCATAGTTCTAAAAAAGTCATCTGGAGTTGGGTGTTTATACGCCCAACGATCAATGTATGCAGTGAATGCTTCGTCGAAACGCTCTTCTCCTAAAATGTGTTCTCGTAATATCGTTAACCCAGCACTTGGCTTGTAATAAGCTAGAATACCTAAATTTCTTTCTTTTAAATTATCAGGTGAAGTATATACAGCCTCAAGTCTGTCATTTACTAACATCCCAGAAAATTGATGCATGTTAGGGACTGATTCTTTATATTCACCATCATTGAAAGCATCTGTACTTAGTGAGTTAATAAACGTATTGAAACCTTCATCCATCCAAGCGTGTAAACGTTCATTAGATCCTACTATCATTGGAAACCATATGTGTCCAAATTCATGATCTGTTACTCCCCACAACCTTGACGTTTTCGATTGATAATTGCAAAATACAATCCCAGGATATTCCATTCCTCCTTCATTTCCAGCAACATTGATGGCCGCAGGATATGGGTATTCTAACCATTTTTCTGAATAATGCTCTATAGAGGCTTTAGTATATTCAGTTGATCGTGACCATCCATCTTGACCGACACTCTCAATGGGATATGCAGACATTGCTAGAGATTTTTTACCACTAGGAAGATTAATTCGTGCTGCGTCCAGAACAAAAGCGGCTGAAGATGCCCAAGCAACATCCCTTGAGTTTTCAATTCTAAATTTCCATGTTAATGTTGATACGTCTGTTGGACGTGAATTAAAATCATTTAATTCAGCCTCAGAGCGAATCATAACAGTTGAATCGCTATTCTCTGCTTTTTTTAATCTAATTTGTTGTTCTTTTGTATAAACTTCTTTAGGATTTAAAAGAGCTCCTGAGCAGACTACTATGTGGCTTGCAGGTGCGGTGATGTTAACATTAAAAGCCCCATATTCTAAATAGAATTCACCTGCTCCAAGATAAGGTAGTGTATTCCATCCAGTTACATCATCATAAACACACATTCTTGGATACCATTGGGCTAGTGTAAATACACGCCCATTTTTGGTTTCAAGAACACCCATACGATCTGACCCGTAATCTGGAGAAGTAAATGAAAAGTCGATTTGAATTCCTACCGTACCGCCTTTGGCACTTAATGACTCAGGTAAATTAACTTTCATTCTTGTGTCAATTATGGTGTATGTTGTGTTAACCACCTTAGTACGACGTCCTTTTTTATAAACTAACTGAATTTTATTTATGCCATATCCACCGTCAAAACTTTGGCCTTTAGCCCCGTTTCGGCTACCTCTTAAGGGTATAATGGCATTACCACGAGAATCCCTTTTAAATAAGTTTTGATCTAATTGCAGCCATAAAAAATCAAGTTCGTCTGGGCTGTTGTTAGTGTAATTAATAGTCTCAGACCCTGAAATTTCTTTAGTTGTTTCATTTAAGTTGACGTCGATTACATAATCAGCACTATTTTGCCAGTATGCGTGACCAGGCTTTCCGCTAGCAGACCTGGTTGCTGTTCCATTTTTCGAATAGAAATCATGACCGAAAGCTTCGTTGTAATCGTAATTTGATTCTTGTTTTTCCTGCGCTTTTAGGCTTACCGAAAATAGAAATAAACCGCAAAAAAATGCAGTGATAAACTTATTCATATTGTGCTGTTTTAGATTAATTTTGTGCGAATTTAATAATAAATGTAGGATATTATTTAAATAAACTGTTAAATCCTCTTTTGAAAACTAAAATATGCTAATTTTCTGGCTCCAAATAATATTAATAAAAATGGCTACGTATACTAACGATACTGCCAGTTTTATAAGCGAGGATGTTAGGAATCCAATTAAACTTCCCAAAGCAGCTTTAAGTGCTGTTTTTGTATTTGCGTTGTTTAATAATTCCCCAATAAATGCACCAATAAACAGCCCTAAAATTATACCGCCTGGAATCGGAGATAATAAACCCAAAATTAGACCAATAGTGGTTCCTATCATTCCAGCTTTTGTGCCACCAAAATGTTTTGCGCCAATTGCGGGAATGAAGTAATCAAGCACCCATATTATAATGCTAACAACAAGAGTAATTATAATAGTGCTTTTGCCGACGTTAATACTGGGAGTTATAAATAAAATTAAAAGTCCGATCCACCCTGTTAGTGGTCCTGGTAAAACAGGAAGAAAACTACCAATAAGCCCTAGAAACATTAGAAATCCAGCAAAAATTATTAAAAACAGATCCATGTTCACGAATTATAAAATCATATCAATATTACAAAAATTTAACAGATTGTTAAAACAATAAAAATAACATTTGAACTGTAAATTATTATTTTTGTAAAAAACATCAACAAATGCAGTCTCTTGAAGAATTAGTTAAGATAATAACGTTAGAAAAAATTAATGAAAACACCTTTCTTGGTAAAAATTATAAAGCGCCTTGGGGTCGTGTTTTTGGTGGTCAAGTTTTAGCCCAATCTCTTCATGCCGCGTATCAAACGGTCCCAGAGGATCGCTATGCACACTCAATGCATGCATATTTTATTTTGGGTGGAGATGTCGATGTTCCAATCAAGTATGAAGTTGATGTTATAAGAGATGGAGGTAGTTTCGCTACAAGACGCGTAGTAGCTTTTCAAAATGAAAAGCCCATCTTCAATATGTCTTCATCTTTTCAAAAAAAGCAGAATGGAGTTGATCATCAGATTTCCATGCCAAATGTGTTTCCCCCTGAAAAACTAATGAATAGCTATGAGCAAATTGAAGAGTTCAAGGATGTAATTCCAGACACTTACAAGCGTTATAAGTCTTTTTTGCCAAAAATATTTGATTTCAAGCCCACAGACAACATGTTAACCAAGTTGGTAAAAAACAGCCCCCCTTTTGATAATATTTGGTTTAAAACCTGTGAAAAGGTATCACAGAGTGTTCCTCTTCAACACCAATTATTAGCATATGCTTCAGATTATAATATCCTCAGGCCTGCTTCAATGCCACATAGAGAATTTTTAAACTCTAAAGAGGTTTTTTATACAAGTCTAGACCACGCAATTTGGTTTCATCGTGATTTTGACATTAGCGAATGGCTTTTGTATGCAATAGAAAGTCCAAGTGCTTCTAACTCAAGAGGTTTTTCAAGAGGAAGTGTCTTTGATTCTCAAGGGAATTTAATAGCTTCTGTATCACAAGAAGGTCTTATGAGGATACTTAACAATGGATCAAGACGAGGTACTATTTAGTAATTTTTATAAAATCTATTAACGGCAAATTAAATAATTCCTAACTGTACAAATTTAGTTTAAAGAAAATGGAATACTATATATTTGCAAAAATTTTATATTGAGCAAAAAGATTCTTTCTCAGAAATTTAAACAGTCTTTGATTCATCAAAAACTTGGTAATCTATTGTCTAATTCTAAAGATAAATTGCATTTAAAAGGTGCCTTAGGGTCTTCTTTAACATTTTCTATATCCACGTTTTTTAAGTCATCTGACCGGCCTTTTCTATTAATATTTGATACTAAAGAGGAAGCTGCTTACTATTTAAACGATTTCGAAATGTTATTGGATGAGAAAGAAGTTTTATTTTATCCAGGAAGTTATCGTAGGCCTTATCAAGTCGAAGAAACTGATAATGCAAATGTTTTATTGAGAGCCGAAGTTTTGAGTCGAATAAACTCTCAAAAAAAACCCGCACTAATTGTTACTTATCCTGAGGCACTTTTTGAAAAAGTAGTTTCTAGAAAACAACTTGAAAAATCAACATTCAAAGTTACAGTTGGTGAAACACTTAATTTAGATTTTTTCAACGAAGTACTTTTTGAATATCAATTTTCTAGAGTTGATTTTGTTACAGATCCAGGTCAATTTTCTGTTCGTGGTGGTATTGTAGATGTATTTTCATTTTCACATGATGAGCCTTATCGAATTGAGTTTTTTGGTGATGAGGTTGATAGTATAAGAACTTTTGATGTGGAATCTCAACTTTCGATTAAGACCCTAAATAAAATACAAATACTGCCAAATATTGAACATAAATTAATTCACGAATCACGTCAGAGCTTTTTAGAATATATTTCGACTAATACCGTTGTTTTTGCAAAAAACATATCGGCATTTCTAGCCAAAACTGATTTTCTTCATCAAAAAGCTGCAGAAGTATACAGTGAACTTTCATTGGAAATCAATCACACGCGTCCTGAAAATTTATTCTGTTCATCTGCTAGTATTAAAACACAATTATTAGATTTTTCTGTTGTAGAATTTGGATTAAATTCCTTGTTAGCGACTGATATTTCTAAAAAAGTGCAGTTACAAGTGGATCCCCAGCCATCATTTAACAAACAATTTAATCTATTAATTGAAGATTTAAATACTAAACACGATTTAGGTTATCAAAATTATATATGCTGCTCCAATTCTCAGCAGGCGCAACGTTTTTATGATATTTTTGAAACTGTTGAACAAGAAGTTAATTGTCAAATCATTGTATTGTCATTATATCAAGGCTTTGTAGATCACGACAATAAACTAGTTTGCTATACTGATCATCAAATTTTTGAACGTTATCATAAATTTCATCTTAAAAACGGGTATACAAAGAAACAATCAATTACCTTAAAAGAATTGACAAAACTTGAAATTGGAGATTATATTACGCATATAGACCACGGAATTGGTAAGTTTGGAGGTCTACAAAAAATTGATGTTGAAGGAAAAAAGCAAGAAGCTATAAAGCTATTTTATGGCGAGCGAGATGTGTTATACTTAAGTATTCATGCGCTTCATAAAATTACTAAATTTAATGGTAAGGATGGTAAATCACCAAAAATTTATAAGTTAGGAAGTAAGGCTTGGAAAGTTCTAAAGCAGAAGACGAAATTACGAGTCAAAGAAGTAGCTTTTAATTTAATTAAACTTTATGCAAAGCGTAAATTAGAAACAGGATACAGGTATAAGCCCGATAGTTCTATGCAACTCGAACTTGAAGCATCATTTATGTATGAAGATACTCCAGACCAGATAACCGCCACAGCTGATATTAAAGCAGATATGGAAAGTGAGCGCCCGATGGACCGATTAATTTGTGGCGATGTTGGCTTTGGGAAAACAGAAGTAGCTATAAGAGCTGCTTTTAAAGCTGTTGATAATGGAAAACAGGTTGCTATCCTAGTTCCTACAACGATACTCGCATTTCAGCACGCTAAGACATTCAAAGCTCGTTTTAAGGATTTTCCAGTCACAATAGACTACGTTAACAGATTCAAGTCTACTAAGCAACGAAAAGAAACTTTGGAGCAATTAATGTCAGGCCAATTAGATATTATTATTGGGACGCATCAATTAGTGAATAAATCAGTAAAATTTAAAGACTTAGGGCTTTTAATTGTAGACGAAGAGCAAAAATTTGGCGTAGCTGTTAAAGAAAAACTTAAAACTCTTAAAGACAATGTAGATGTTTTAACTCTTACTGCGACTCCTATTCCAAGAACCTTACAATTTAGCCTTATGGCAGCACGTGATTTGTCTGTAATTAATACTCCGCCTCCAAATCGTTTTCCTATAGATAGTCAAGTAATTCGTTTAAACGAAACTATAATCCGAGATGCAATCTCCTATGAAATTCAGCGCTCTGGACAGATTTATTTTATTCATAACCGAATAGAAAACATCAAGGAAGTCGCAGGGCTTATTCAACGCTTAGTCCCAGATGCTAAAATACGAGTTGGTCATGGTCAGCTTGAGGGTCGAAAACTGGAACAGCTAATGCTAGATTTTATGGCTGGCGAATTTGATATTCTTGTTAGCACTACAATAGTAGAGAGCGGATTGGATGTGCCAAATGCTAACACTATTTTTATTAATAATGCAAATAATTTTGGCTTGAGTGATCTGCATCAAATGCGTGGACGTGTAGGTCGAAGTAACAAGAAAGCTTTTTGTTATTTTATCACTCCTGATTTTCATGCTATGACAGACGATGCCCGTAAGCGTATATCGGCTTTAGAACAATACACAGCTCTTGGAAGTGGATTTAATATTGCCATGAAAGACTTAGAAATTAGGGGTGCTGGTGATTTATTGGGTGGTGAGCAAAGTGGATTTATTAATGATATTGGTTTTGAAACCTATCAGAAAATTCTTAATGAAGCCATCGAGGAGCTGAAAGAGACAGAATTTAAGAATTTGTTCAACGAAGACATAAATAACAAGGAATTTGTAAAGGAAGTAACAGTCGACACAGATTTTTCTATTATGTTTCCAGATGATTTTGTTAATAGCATTACGGAGCGATTAAGTCTATATACACAACTTAATTCTCTAAAATCTGAAATTGAATTAGAGGTTTTTGAGCGTGACTTAATTGATAGATTTGGTGCTTTGCCTTTACAAGTAGTAGATCTGTTAGATAGTGTGCGTATTAAATGGTTAGCGATCACTTTAGGGTTTGAAAAAATAGTGTTGAAACAAAATAAACTTATTGGCTATTTTATAAGTGATCAAAACAGTCTTTTTTATCAAAGCGACCGTTTTTCTAAAGTACTTAAGTACGTTCAATCTAATCCAAAATTATGCTCTGTTAAAGAAAAGCAAATGAGACAAGGGCTAAGACTTTTGATGAGTTTTCCAAATGTTAGTTCTGTTCAAGATGGTCTAAAAGCACTTAAACCCATTTTAGATATATCCTTAAAAAAAAGCTAGATATATTTAACTTCAATGAGCTTTTTGTCAAAGTCAATATTTTTTTGAGTTGTTTTTTAAAAGATTACTGTAGTTTGCGTTTTAGTTATATTCAGTTTTATGTGCCTTCCTAAATAGAGCGCTCTGTTCTCTAGTTCATGCCCAGCTGGAAAGCCAAAAGCTACCGGGATATTACAGTCTTCAAGAATGTCTAATACAAGCTCTTCAATTGATTGGCCCCACTGGGGATTATTAATTTTCAGTTTACTTATATCTCCTACAATCACTCCAGTGCACTGATTGAAGTATCCCGAACGTTTTAAAGTTTGTAATTGTCGGTCGATATGGTATTTATATTCACCAATTTCCTCAATGAAGATAATTTTCCCTTTGGTAATCAAGCTAGTTTTACTTCCAAGTGTAGCGGTTATTAATGATAAATTTCCTCCAACTAGTTTTCCAGAAGCACTACCTATTTTATTATAATGACTTCCTTTAACTTTATAGCCTTCAAGCTCTCCAAAGAGAGCTGATTTTAATGTTTCTAATGAAAGTTTAATTAATGAAGGTTTTTCAACTAAATTAATGCACATCATGCCGTGAATACTTTGGTATCCTAGTTTATGTAGTTTTTCATGTACCACTGTAATATCAGAGTAACCTACAATCCATTTAGGATTTTTTTTAAAATTTTCAAAGTTAAGTCTGTCTATAATTCTAAGGCAGCCATATCCTCCACGTGCACACCATATGGCTTTAATATCATCGTTGTCTAGTGCCCATTGAAAGTCACTAGCTCTTTGTTTATCTGAACCTGCGAAATGGTTTACTTTTTTTCCAATATTTTCACCAAAGTCCACAGTTAAACCCCAATTTTCTAAAACTTTTTTTGTTTTTTGAATTACTTCATGGTTTTGTTTTAAAACGCCAGCGGGGGCTATTATGGCTACAACATCTCCATTTTTTAAATAAGATGGTTGAATCATTTTAGAATTTATATCGGGCATCAATTTTCTTACTTTAGTGGTGCCCAAAGTTTGGACATTTGTTCCAGTAATCCATAATAAAGAAAAGCAGTTGATAAAAAATTTAAAAATTGTTATGCTTTGCTTTTAGTAAAGATAAGAATTTCTCTAATGTTCTGTTTCTAATTAGAAGTATTATTATGTATTTTTGTTACTATAAATAATATAAAATGTCAAAACGTTTTACAATTACAGCCGCTCTTCCCTACACCAATGGACCTTTGCACATAGGTCACTTAGCAGGAGTTTATGTGCCTGCTGATATTTATGCACGTTACATGCGTTTAAAGGGACATGATGTAGCATTTATTTGTGGAAGCGATGAGCATGGAGTACCCATTACCATAAAGGCTAAAAAAGAAGGAGTTTCTCCACAGGATATTGTAGATCATTTTAATTCAAATATTAAGTCATCTTTCAAGGATTTTGGTATTTCGTTTGACAATTACTCAAGAACATCTGCAAAAATTCATCATGAGACTGCTTCTGATTTTTTTACAAATCTTCACGCCAAGGGTGAATTTATTGAGGAGACAAATGCGCAACTTTATGATTCTAAAGCAGCTCAGTTTTTAGCAGATCGTTTTGTTATTGGTACCTGCCCAAAGTGTGGGAACGAAGAAAGTTATGGAGATCAATGTGAAGCCTGTGGCACTTCTCATAATGCCACAGATCTTTTGAATCCAAAATCCGCAATTACAGGCGTAACTCCAAGTTTGAAAGAAACAAAACACTGGTTTTTACCTCTAGATAAACACGAATTATTTTTAAAAGAATGGATTTTAGATGGTCACAAATCTGACTGGAAGCCTAATGTTTACGGCCAATGTAAGTCTTGGATAGACGACGGCTTACGCCCTCGTGCGGTTACTCGTGACTTGGATTGGGGTATCCCTGTTCCGGTTAAAGGGGCAGAAGGAAAAGTTTTGTATGTATGGTTTGACGCACCAATCGGATATATATCATCCACCAAAGAATGGGCTAAAAGACAGGGCAAAGATTGGGAGCCCTATTGGAAAGACAATAAGACCACATTAGTTCATTTTATAGGTAAGGATAATATTGTATTTCACTGCATCATCTTTCCGGCTATGTTAAAAGCTGAGGGTAGTTATATTCTCCCAACAAATGTTCCTGCTAACGAGTTTTTAAATCTTGAGGGTCAAAAGCTATCTACATCTAAAAACTGGGCGGTATGGCTTCCTGATTATTTAAAGGAATTTCCTGATAAACAGGACGTATTACGATACGTATTAACTGCAACAGCTCCTGAAACAAAGGACAATGACTTTACATGGAAAGATTTTCAAGCTCGGAATAACAATGAATTAGTAGCTATTTTCGGAAACTTTATTAATAGAGTCATGGTATTGACTTCTAAATATTATAACGGAATGGCTCCAACGCCTCAAAATTTTTCTAGTGAAGATATAGCGGTTCTTAAGCTTATGAAGTCCTATCCTGTTACAATTTCAAATTCTATTGAGCGGTATCGATTTAGAGAGGCCAGTCAAGAGTTTATGAACCTAGCTAGACTTGGAAATAAATTTTTAGCAGATGCAGAACCATGGAAAGTTATAAAAACTGACCCTGATCGAGTACAAACGATAATGTATGTCGCTCTTCAAATTGCTGCAGCATTGGCAGTACTGTCTGAACCTTTATTACCAATGTCATCACAAAAGTTAAAGACGATGCTGAATTTAGATTTAATTTCGTGGAAAGATGTAGAAAGTGGTGATCCGATGATCAACCCATCTCATGAAATAGGCAAACCTGAATTATTATTTGCCAAGATTGAAGATACTGAGATTGATTTTCAGTTAGAAAAATTAGCTCAAAGTAAGTTAGCTAATGAAACAGCTAATAAAAAAATAGAGTCTCAAAAAGAAATAATTTCTTTTGAAGATTTTTCAAAATTAGACATTAGAGTTGGAACTGTTTTGGCGGCTAAGAAGATGCCAAAAACAAAAAAACTATTGGTACTTCAGGTAGATACGGGAGTCGATGTTAGGACTATTGTTTCTGGAATTGCAGATAGTTTTACAGCTGAGGAAGTAATTGGAAAACGAGTTACGGTATTAATTAATCTAGCCCCTCGAAATTTGCGTGGAGTTGAAAGTCAAGGAATGATTTTAATGACTGAAACAGCTGATGGTAAATTGGTGTTTGTGAATCCTGATACTTCTCATAACGCTGCAAATGGATTAAAAATCAGCTAGCCAATATCTAAAATATAAATTTTGTTGATACCTAAGGTTGTACTATCTTTAGAGATTATCAATTATTTCAGTTTTTATGGCAGGATCAAACATTACCTTAAAACAACTTTCTTCTATATTAGGAGTATCAATTTCAACAATATCAAAGGCCCTTAATGATAGCCACGAAATAAGTGATGCCACAAAAAAAAGAATTGTTGAGTCTGCAAAATTGCATAATTATCAGCCAAACAAAATCGCAGTCGGATTAAAGTCTGGTAAAACTAATACAATAGCGGTAGTAATTCCAAGTGTACAAAACAGTTTTTTCGCTCGTGCGTTATACGGAATCGAGAGTATGATTTCCGATACTAATTACAATATTATTGTATGTTTAACCAAAGAGTCGCATGCCAAGGAAGTTGAGACCTTTAATATGTTGTCAAATGGTGTTGTAGATGGTTTTATAGTAGCAGTCAGTGAAGAAACTCAGAGCTTACAAGATTATGACCATTTTTATAATGTAATAGAAAATGGAAAGTCCGTAGTCATGTTTGATAGAGTGATTGAAGCTGTTGACTGTGGAAAAGTAACAACAAATGACTTTACTGCTTTATCTGAAGCAACGCAAAAGCTAATTGAGTCAGATCGTAAACAAATTATACTACTTTCTACGATTCATAAACTAAACGTAGGAAAGCAGCGTGCCCAAGGATATGTTAGAGCTATGGAAGCTTCTGGTTTAACTCCTGTGCTTTTGGAGTCTACTGATAAATTAGCAGGATCGGTTATGGCTGATTACTTAAAATCAAATCCTGTCGATGCTATCATGGCTTTAGACACTGATGCTTCGCTTGCCGCTTTAAAGGCAGTAAAGTTATCAGGAAAAAAAATTCCTCAAGACATTGCGGTTATTGGATATGTTAGCGAACGAATGGCTCACAACTTAACCCCCGAACTAACAACAATTAATCAACACAGTTACACCATAGGGAATTCGGCTGCAACCATGATGGTAGAATCGCTAAGAACAAAATCCAGTGAAGTTAAACAAGTAGTGATTAGCTCAACCTTATCTGTCAGAGATTCATCGTAATTATAAAAGTTTAAAAATTATAAATTTTTAAATATCCTCCCTTTATATAGTAAAAGTATTTCAAAAGCTATTATCCCAAAAAGTTTGCAACCATTTATTGTCCTGTATGAATGCAAAGCTGTTTTCCATCAGAAAACTAATCTTATTTATGCATTATCAAAATGATTGTAGTTCTACAGAGACCTTAATAGCTTTTATACTTGCAAAATAACCTACTCAATATTAAAAAATTCTATTACTTTTGAAAAAAAAACAAATGAACAAAATTAAGTACACTATTATTTTAGCCTTTGCCTTTTTGCAAACGCAATCACAAAACACCAGTGATTTATTAGCTCATTACAAAGCCTATTATTCTCAAATGCAAAAACTTGGAGACACTCAAGGGATTATTAATGCTATGAATCATTTGATCATTCTTGAGCCAAATATAAAACGACAAGATTCGCTGGCTTATGTATATGTACTTGAGGGCAAACATAGACAGGCACTTTCCCTATTAGGGATAGAGGCTAATGAGTTTGATACAGACTTAGAATCGGAAATTAAAGCAATCAGCTTAAAAACCTTAAATGAGCCTTTACGAGCTATCGAACATTATGAGGCCCTATATAAGAGGAGACCGTCTCCAGTATTAGCTTATGAACTTGCTGATCTTAAGATTCAAACAGATGATCTTACAGGAGCTAGTTTAAATATTACTTATGGAATGGCTAATTCTACTACAGATATGATGAAGGCATATTATGAGGCACAAACGCCTTATCAAGTTTCATTAGTAGCTGGATTTGTATATTTAAAAGCAATTGCAAAGTTTAGGGAGAATCCAAAGACAAATCATGACGATTCAATAGCTTTACTTGAAGAGGCTTTATTACTAGCTCCGAATTTTAATTTAGCAGCTATAGCAATTGATGCTATTCGTGGTCAAAAGGAAAGTTTAGTAACTGAATAAACATAAAAAAAAAGCAGCGATGATTCGCTGCTTTTTTTTATCTCTTACCATATTCGTACTCTTTGTTCTTTGGGCAAATACATTTTGTCTCCTTCTTGGATGTCAAAAGCTGTATAAAAAGCATCAACATTTTTAAGTGGTTGAGTAGCTCTTTGAATTCCAGGTGAGTGTGGGTCTGTTTTAATTTGTGTTCTAAGAGCGTCTTCACGCGTTAGTGTTCTCCACACGGTTGCCCAAGACATAAAAAATCGCTGTTCAGCTGTAAATCCATCAATATTATCGGGTCTCCCATTTTCATTCATGTACAATTGAAGGCCATCATAAGCACCTAGCACCCCACCAAGATCTCCTATGTTTTCTCCAAGTGTGAATTTACCGTTGATATAAACACTGTCCAAAACTTCAATGGCACTGTATTGTTCAGCTAAAGCATTACCGCGTTTTTCAAATTCAATTAAATCTACATCTGTCCACCAATTATTTACATTTCCATCTCCGTCAAAACGTGCTCCAGAATCGTCAAAAGCATGGGATATTTCGTGACCTATGACGGCACCGATTCCACCATAATTAACAGCTTCGTCAGCGGTAAAATTATAAAAAGGAGGTTGCAAGATAGCTGCAGGAAAAACAATCTCATTGTTAAGAGGATTAAAATATGCATTTACAGTTTGAGGCGGCATTCCCCATTCGGCTTTATCAACAGGCTGTCCTATTTGTGATATGTTTTCTTTACTATTCCAGTTTGAAACAGCCATCATATTCTCTGCAAAGCTGTTACCTTCAAGAACTTGTAACTCAGAATAGTCTTCCCATTCATCTGGGTAGGCAATTTTCACAGTGAATTTATCTAATTTCTCAATAGCTTTTAATTTTGTAGTATCACTCATCCAGTCCAGAACTTCTATTCTGTTTTGGAAAGCTTTAATTACATTGGCGATCATTTTTTCTGCTTTCTCTTTCGCTTCTGGTGGGAACTTCGCTTCTACATACAGTTTCCCTATAGCTTCTCCCACGGAGCCGTTAACTGTGCCTAGTGCTCGTTCTTCCGCTTCGCGTTGAGCCTTAGAGCCATTTAATGTTTTACTATAAAATTCCCAGTTCGCTGTTTCAATTTCTGTCGTTAAGTATCCTGCGGCATTATCAATTGTGCTCCAGGTTATTAATGTTTTAATATCCTCTATTGATGTATTGGCCAAAAAAGTATTCAGTGCAGCCATATAAGTTGGTTGCATTACTAACACAGATTCTAGCGGCTCAGAGACTCCGAGATCTTTTGTAAACTTATCCCAGTCAATTAGGGGAGTCATTGCATTTAATTCTTTTATAGAGCGAGGGTTATTGAAGTTACGAATATCTCGACTTTGGACTTTATCTAGTCTAGGCTCTGCTAGCTGTGTTTCTAGTTCAAGTATTCGTTCTGATGCAGCTATTGCGCTTTTTTCGCTATAACCAACGAACTTAAGCATTCTTGCAACGTGGTTAGTGTACTCCCCTCTAATTTCTTTGGACTTGGCATCTTGATCTAAATAATAATCACGCTGGAGTCCTAAACCGCCAGGGTAAACCCATGCTGTATTGACTTTACTATTATTTAAGTCTGCATTAGCTCCGATTCCTGCAAAGGGTGCAGACACACCAGTAGTTGTAGCATACACAGTTTGCATGTCCTTAATGGATCGAATATTATTTATAGCTTCTAGTAGTGGTTTTATGGGAGTGATTCCAGCTTTATTACGTGCTACTGTATCTAATTCAGATTCAAAAACTAGTAATGCTTTTTTTTGGTCAGTTCCGTCAGCATAAGTGCCAAATTCCTTAGATGTTCTAATAATGTCAAGAACATCTTTTCTGGTTGATTTTCTAAGAACTCCGAATCCTCCCCATCGAGTCTCATCATCAGGGATTGTATTTGTTTTCATCCAATTACCATTAACATAATCATAGAAATTATCTTTTGGACTGATCGAAGTGTCCATGTTTTCGAGAATAATACCTGGAATTTTTTCAACAATAGTTGAAGAACCTTTTGATTCACTCTTACAAGCATTTAAGCTTAGTATACCTAGGGTAGTTAATAAGGCTAATTGTCTGATATTCATGTTGATTTATTTTAAATTAGACATACAATTTAGTTAAATTATTATAAATGTCTACACAATAATTATTTTCAAAAAATTAATTCAAAATCAGTTTTTTGGTTGTGTGCTGGTTGTCAATAGTTATGTGTAAGAAATATATTCCACTTGAATACTCTTGCATTTGAAGCGGGAATGGAGTTGACGTATTTATTTTGTTCTTTTCAAACAATTTTTTTCCAGTAATATCTAAAACCTGTAAGTTGTAGGGTTTATTGTTTTGTAGTTTTATGTAAAAAGTGTCTTTTGATGGATTTGGGTACACGGCCAATTGATTTAACTCAAAATTCTCTGTACTTAAAGAAGTTCCATCTACATAAAAGTCATCTATCACTACTCCTTCTTCATTCACAGCTTGGTCTGAATGAAAGACAACCCTAAAAATAATATTGGATTCAGAGTTTAGTGAATCAAGGGAATAACTGTATTGGTTTAATGTAGTATCTGTCCCTGTCCATTGACCTCCTACACAATTATAACAATTACTAGCAATGCCGTCTCCAGCTATACGACTACTGTTATACCAGTTAGGATCTTCTGATGATCCAAGTAAGTCCCATGTTATTCCTTGATTGGTAGAATATTCAACATATACTAAATCCCAGTCAAATTCCAGTACAAAAGCCATATCAAATTTTAATACAGGATTTGCAATATTTGACAAATCATAACATTGCGACACTAAATATCCCTTCACATCATCTCTATGATTTCCGTCTAGATTGGTGGCATATACATTGTCTGGTGATGATGCACTGTTAAGTAGAGTTCCGCTGGGTACTCCAAGCTCCCATGTGCTTCTACCTTCGTTTATGACTAAAAGTTCATCATCTGGATTCTCAAAAGTATTTATGTCCTCTACTGATCCTTGATTATTCGCATAAAAGACGATGTCAGCACTATTGTTTGAAGTGAAAAAGTCATCGTTAATCATAGTAGTGACAGATAACTCATGTGCACCAACTTCAACCTCAATTAAATTTAAATCAATAAATTCGAATTGCTCAGATTCGATATTTCCAGTCCACGATAGTAAGATTTCTTCATTTTCATCTAAAGTGTATGAAATGTCAATAGACGTAATATTATTTTGTCCATTGTTTTTCACTTTTAATTGTGGCAGAATAGATCCGCAATTAATTTGTGAATCTACGGGGTTTTCAACTCCAACTAGTTGGATGTCATTAGTAGCCAATTGTGAGCTAGGAAGTTCACTTCTAAATGCACCTCGCCCATAAGTAGCAGCTGTGATATTATTGTCAGGGATGTTTATACTCAAATCTCTGACGGATGAGTTTGGAAGGTTGTTATCAAATTCTACCCAGTTATTGACATTGTCATTATATCTGTAAACTCCTAAACTAGTTCCCAGATACAAAACATTATCTATCGTATTTGTTTGATGTTTGATAATGTTTTTAACAACATTTGGCAGCGTCCCGGAAATATCTGAAAAGCTGATACCCTGGTTGGTAGATTTCCATACTTTACCCCCTCCGCCGCTAGTTGTTGCATAAACAATATTGTTATCATTATTGTTTATTTCAATCGAAGTAATATTGCTAGGAAAGTTGTAAATATTTGTAAATGTTAATCCGTGATCAAAACTTCTTCTAAGGCTTGAATTTACTCCAACATAAATATTGTCCGAGTTTATGGGGTCAAGTTCTAAAACATCAATATTATTTCCAAAACTTGTGGATACTTCAGTCCAGTTACCTGAACTAAATTGATATAAGCTACTGTATCCTGCAAAAACTTCACTGTCTTTATTAATGGATAAAGGTGTAATCCAATTTCCACTAGTAGGAGAGGAGTAGCCATTTGTACCACCAGGTTGCCCGGAGTTGTTACTCACGTATAGAGTTGTTCCATTTTGTAGGAAACCGTAATATAAATTATCATTGTTTGGATCAATAACGCCTTCCATACCGTCTCCGCCGTGGTAGCTAGCCCACTGGTTACTAAATCCAAAGCCACCATTGTCTTGTGCTCCCCCAGCAATTTTTCCTGAGTCTTGCTTTGATACTGATATCCTGTAAAACTGAGTTATGGAAAGACCAACTGTTAAGTCTTCAAAAGATGAGCCATTATCTGTAGACTTGAACACACCGCCGTCAGAGCCAACAAATAATCCATTATCAAAATCTCTAATAAAGTGAATGTCAGCATGGGTGTAGGAAGCATTACGTGTGGTCCAGCTGTTTACTTCCGAAAAAGAATTTCCTCCGTTAGTTGATTTCCAAATATTCAATACACCAACATATATTTCATTTTCGTTTGTGTTTGAGGCCGATATAGCCAAATCATACCAAGCTTGAGAAACCCCATTAAAAATATCTGTGGTATTGGCCATTTGGGTGAATGATAGTCCACTATTAGTGGATCTGTATACCCCTTCGTAATCATATCCACCTGTTGCAGCGACTAAATACACATAGTTTGAGTTTGCCTGAGTTACATCTATATACATGCGGCCAGCTGCGGAAGGTAGCCCAGTAGTTACTAGATTGAAACTATTTCCTCCATTTGTTGATCTGTAAAACTGTGAATTAGTTGATGCATAAATAATATTTGGATTAGAAGGTTTAACTTTTAGGTCTCTGAAATTTCCTGACTGAGATAGAGTCCAGGTATTACCTGCGTTAGTGGTCATGTATACACCAGTGTTTGTAGCTACCCAAAGAACATTAGAGTCATTCGGATTAATATAAATTTCAGAAGTTCTATTTGTCCCAGGATTGTTTGAAGGATTTAGTCCTGTTTGAAGCCAGCTAGTCCCACCATCTGTTGATTTCCAAACACCAACACTGTAGGAATCTCCAGCATCATCGTCTCCAGTAGCGATGTAAATGATATCACTGTTGTTAGAATCAATCGCTATTCCTGAAACTCCAATTTGAGGCAGGTGATCAACAAGGGGAATGTAAGTAACTCCACCATCGGTTGACTTCCAAATACCCCCTGCAGGAGCGCCTACGTACATAATATTTGGATTATTGGGATCTATGTTTATGCAGTTAATACGTCCAAGATTTAGGTAGTTTGTTGGTCTATTTATAAAATCTGTCGGACCTAAAGAAAACCAGTCACTCTGGTCAGCAATAGAGTTCTGGCTCGCTGTTCTGTATTGTGACTGGGATTTTTTTTGTTCCCATACATTCCATAAATCTTGTGTGGTTGGTAAAAACCCGTCTGGATCAACATAATTTTCCCATTGTGCTTCCCAGCGTTTGAATGGCTTATATCCGCTTCCTTTTGCATTCTTATCATGTGCCTCCCAGTAAGTGTTTCCGGCTGTTATTACAGCATCAAAAGTTAAGGGACCTGAAATGTTTTGTTTTAACTCCTTCATCCAAGGAGTGTCTAATTCTATTTGTGCACTTGTAATGATGAAGCTAAAAAGACTTACTACTATGAAATACTTTTTCATGATTGTTTTTTTTTGATACCTTGTTAGATGTTACTCAGTTTTAGATATTAGTTGGGAGTTCTTTTCTAAAGTTTTAGTTATTTGAAAAATCATATTTGAAAATGAGTTGACTAATTCAGTTCTAGTTTTTTCAAATTTAACTGATTTGTTATTGACAACATATTGAGCCTTCAACTTGTATGCCAAAGTTTGAATTACTTTGATGCGCGCTATTACACTTCTGGAATTTATAGGTTCTGGAATTTTTGTTATTAGAGCTGAGAATAGATCAGTGAGTACTTCCTCAGAACTTTCAAGTGTTTGGTAATTTTCTTGTGAAATATTAGTAATTAAATCAAATAATTCTTTGAATTCGTTCCAGTTTGAAATTGTTGATTGGATATTTTTATTAATCTCAGGGACTTTTATCATTGTGGTTTCAACGACCCCGTTGTTTGGAAGTAATACAGGGAGATTTGATTTTTGTTTTGCAGCTATTTCCTTACAAGCTAGTGAACTAACTAACAAGAGTAAACTGAAACAGCTATACGAAAAAAATTTAAAACTCATGGGCTTTTTATTTTCTCACACGAATTTATGTAATTTAATAGGTGAATCTCATAAAAAGATGTTAAATAACCCTATTAGTTTTGATTAGCAACTGTAATATTTTTGTTGAAAATATTACAAAAATAGTTGAAGATTATAGTTTGACAATTAAAGAATGTAAAAGGAGTTTTTGATTAATTATTTTTGTAAGGACGTAATTGGTATGTAAGCATTAGTCCACCACGATAAGGAGCAATTTCACCACTACCGTTAAAATCTTTGTAGTTACCTCCATCCAAATCAATGCGCTCTGAACCGTTGTAACCTTTATACATTGAAAAGGAATAACCGCCCCCTAAAAAAACCTCCAAAGCCCAGCGTTCATTTAAGCGTTTTTTATACCCTAGCGTAATACCGTGAAATACAGCACGTCCAGATTTATGAGTGTAATCATCGAAATCTGGGTTGCTCTGATCGCTGTACTCATCATAAATTAGAATCTCATAAGGTTTTTGCATGGTAAACATACCAAACCCAAGGTGTCCTCCTACAAACCAACCACTTGTATTATTTTTTTGGTAGTATCTAAACTCGACAAAGGTTTGTGTTAACTGCAAAGGTTCACTATCGATAGAGTCCCAGAAAGACCCAAGTACATCCAACTGAACACTTGTTTTTTTTCCTACTTGAAATTCGACACCAATATTTGGCACAAGGACTGCTGCGAGTGGTAAGTTAGCTTTGATTTCAACTTGAGCTGAGGATGTATTTAGGCCTCCCAAAAAACCAATAAAAAATAAACTCCAAAAATAAAAATCTGTTGCGATATGTTTGATGTGCTTCATAGTATTAAATTGTTTTATTTTTCAAGTAACCAGCTGCTAGATTGGATTTTATCTCCGAGGCCATCAATCAAAGTAATTCCGAGGTTTTTACAGACCTCTGCTTCTGGAATTGATTGATTGTCTTGGTCACCACCGTTAGCAAATGCTAGTTCATAGGTTTTCCCATAATTTTTTGCAATACTATTAATTGTAGCAGAAACCGTACGGTCAGAGTCAATTGATAGTATGGCGTGATCGACCGCTTTCAAATTACTTATGATAAAAAGACGTTCTGCTTCTTTTTGAAACTCCTTAGAGTTCTTCAGCGCACGTTGCTCATCGTTATTAACAATAACAAACAAGACCTGTGCTAAGGATTTAGCGGAGTTTATATACTCGATATGTCCTTTGTGTAGGGGGTTAAAGTATCCGCTAACGATAATCGCTTTTTGTTTAGGCATGAATTGTTTTTTTGTGCTTCAAAAATAGTAAATTTATTTTGTAATATTTTTCTATCAAATACTTTGGGGCAACTATCATTTGTTATTTTCAGCTCTTAGGTCAATAAATCTTTAAATATAATTGTGATTAAAACATACATATTTTTATTGACTTGAGTTTATTTTAATTAACTCCTTTTTATCGTATTCTTTCACTTGTAAATCTCTAGTTTTAATAGCTATTAAATTGGTAAGTTTTAAATAAGGTTGTAATTTTGTAATTGATAATAAAATATACACGTTTTTTTGGCGTTATATTTTCATAAAAATTCAAATTTATGAGACTATTTTTTCTGTTTAGCTTCTTTTGTTTATTTGGCTTTTCACAGTCCAACAGTACAGAGGTTAATCAAGCACTAAATACGGCAAAAGCCAATAACATTAACACTAAATCGGATGTTAAAAAGGCCTTACAGCAAAATGGAATTAGCGAAAGCCAAGCCCGTGCACTCGCCCGTCAAAAAGGGGTTAGTTACGACGAGATTTTAAATTCAAATTTTAGTGATGCTGCTGTTAATCAAAGTGATAGTTCCAAAGATGCTACGGTTTCTGATTTAGAAATTAGCGCTGATACAGAGTCAGAAGCAGATGATGTATCGGAAGATGACACTCAAGACCTGGTGTCTGTCACTGCTGAAGCTCCAAATACTTACTTTGGTTACAACATCTTTAAAAATAACCCGTACTTAAACAAGGAGTATCTGTTAGGTAACATAGACGAAGGTTACTTAATAAGTCCTGGCGATGAAATGAGAATTATCACCTATGGTGACAATTCACTTGAACAAAATGTCACCGTTGACAGAAATGGAAATATTAACATTACTGGATATGGTCTGTTTTTTGCTTCTGGCATGACTTTCAAGACCTTAAAATCACGTTTAAAATTATTTTTAGGAAAATACCTTTCTGGGTTAATGAGTTCTCCAGCACGTACCTTTTTGGATGTGTCTTTAACGCAACTAAGACCCGTAAAAGTAGTCGTTCTTGGACAAGTAGAATCACCCGGACCGCATATTCTCAATACTTCTGGATCAGCTTTATCAGCTTTATATGCCGCAGGCGGAGTTAAGTATAGTGGATCTCTTAGAGAAATTAAAATCTACAGAAATAATAAGTTACACAAAACGATTGATCTGTATGATTATATCACAAAAGGGGAGCTTAGACAAGACATTAGGCTAACTAACAATGATATTGTATTTGTTGGAGCTCGAAAAAATAGCATCAAACTAAGTGGAGAGTTGTACAATCCAGCTATTTACGAAACCCTGCCTGGAGAAGACTTAAACAGTTTAATTAAAATAGCTGGAGGCTTGCCACCAACTACGCAAACTAATAAAATTAATATTAGCCGTATCACCCCTAGTGCAGATAGAACTTCTAAAGTTATTTCAGATAGAACGTTGCTAACTGTTGCTCTGGATAAAAACAATGTTAGCCTTGTAGATGGTGATAAAATCACTTTTTTTCAAATTCTTGATATTGAAACCAATGTAGTTTCAATTAGTGGTCATGTCTTTGATCCTGGGGTTTATTCTTTAAAAAGTTATTCAGACTTGAAATCATTAATTTTTGACGCTGCTAAAGGAATCAAGCCAGAGGTATACCTTGAGCGTGTAGATGTGGTTAGTGTAAATATTTTAGATGGGACCGAAACTTTTAATAGTTATATTTTATCAGATGTAATCTCTAGTGATATTACAATAAAACTTGAGGATAACGATCGTGTCACAGTATACAGTATTGCAGACGTTGAAGGAGTTAAATCAATATCTATTGGGGGTTATGGGGTACAGGACCAAACTATTGCGTGGAAAGAAAACTTTAGTTTATATGACTTTATATTTTCTGCCAGAATCAAAAATCAAGATATACAAAATCAACTTGAAGCTCAAATTGATACTACAGCAGTAGA
>UPTG01000884.1_pt1 | contig 23555 bp, 22 predicted proteins | sample 2160121 | NCBI WGS metagenome assembly UPTG01 (sample SAMN06266255, study PRJEB28933) | marine metagenome | isolation source: Columbia River Estuary | place: USA:Columbia River Estuary, USA | collected 2014-07-27
ACTGCATTTGTTCCTGTTACCCAATTAAAGGAAATGAAGGGAGATTTTAAAACTTATACTATCACAAAACTCTCTAAAGGAAAAAATTATTTTGCTAATGGATTTTTACAGAAAATTTATGTAAACTAAATCTTAAATAATAGTTATTACATTAAATCCAAATATCGTTTTTTGCGGATAAATTTACTGCAGAAGTTCCAGTATTAATTACACCTCTTGGCTCAATAATTAATACCTTTGCTTCCTCTTTAGCAAAAGGTTTATGATCTTTACCTTTTGAGATAACAATCATTTCTCCAGCATTAATTGTTTGAATTGTATTATCGATTTCGATATAGATAGTTCCTTCAATTACAATAAACGCCTCATCTGTGTCCTGATGATTATGTGTTATAAAATCATCCTTAAACTTAGTTAATTTAAATTGATAATTATTTAATTCAGCAATTACTTTTGGACTCCAATATTCCGAAACCTTACTAAACTTTTCTTTAAAATTAATTTTTTTATTTTTCACAATAATCAAATTTTTTAAGTTTATTCCTGATCTAATTTTTATTATTTATTGAGGGACTTTTTTTGGATAAGGATCATCAAATTAATTACTAGCTTCTGTTAACGAAAGGTATGATTTCCCATTAAATTTCTTTATATCATTATCCATTATATCACCTTCAAGTGAAATTAACTCAAAAGTTGTTTTTTCAGGCAAAACAAGAGGTAAGTCGTCATTGTGTAATTGTGGCCCGTATATGTTCCTTGTAATATTTGTTTTTTGTACTCCATTTAAACTTTTAAAGTAGATTCTAACCCTACTAGAGATATAATAATTCTCACCTTCTTCTTTTCTAATATTTGTACTATAAGTATATAAAACACTATGAATAATCCAGGTTTTCCCATCAGGGACAACAAATTTAGCTGATGCATTCGAAAATTCAATTAATTTAGCTTTATCTGCTATTAAATTAGTCTTTTCTGAATTCTGTTTAACTAAATTGTTTAACTCTGAACCTAACTTACTAAGTTCATTTTTAGAAATTATAAGCTCAGCTTCTAATTGTGTGATTTCAAGATTTGAGTTTTTGAGGGAGTCTGACGTTAATATTAAATCATTACTGGTGTTATTTAAATCAGATTGAAGATTTTGACTTTTTTTGCTTGAAAGGCTTAGTTCTTCGCTCAAACTATCTGTTAAATTTATTTTTTTTAAGTGTTCAATACGAAGCTGTTTTTTTGACATCTTCATATAATCTTGAGCGAATAAATCACTTGAACAAGCAAACACTGATAAAGCGAAGAGTAAGATTAATTTTTTCATAATATGTTAGTTTACTCAAATATAATAAATGTTGGTTTAACATAAATTAAAGGATTGGATATAGCTGAACTTAAAGGGGGATAGATAACTAAGTGCTGCAATCACAATCATTTGTATATAGCAATACCCATTTATTTCTATATTCAACGAAATAGAATGTATTGACAACAAAGTAATTAAATTGAATATTAACCTCCATTTTTTTTAAATTTCTTAGGTAATATGGAGCCGGGATGTCTTTGATTTCTATCGGATCATAATCTTCTGGCAAGGTTGATATTTGTTTATAATACACCCCATTGGGCGAAGACGCTTCTTCACAAAACCCTTCAATTGGAGTTTTATTCTTATAGAAAAAAATGTTAGATAATTTAGGGGATTTTTCCCCATAAAAGCTGTTATAACCGTAATCATCAGTTGTGTACAAGCGACATGCAACTCCTTGGTTATAAAACCTTCCAAATTCAATATTACTATCAGTAAATTTCATAACCAAGGGCGAAGAATTAGCAATAAGGCTATCAATATTTTTCTCAGAGTAAGTAGTTAAAAGAAAGTAACTTAAAAAAGTTTCGAAATTACTTGAATTACGCAATCCATCTAATGGATTGCTGACGTTTTTTTGAAGAATTTTATTTTTTAACTCCAATATACTATCATTTATCATTTGAATTTCTCTTTCTAATCTCGAAGTATCTTTTTCATTTTGAATGAGCTTAAACTTAAGATCATTGATAAAATCATTTTTCTTTTTCAGATCTGTTTTTGCAATTAACAAATTAGATTTTAGTTCTCTATTTAGTGAATTTAAAGTATCTATATCCATTGTTAATGTATCAATTAAATCTACTTTTTTTTGATGCTCAATACGTAGCTTTTTTTTACTCAATTTCATATAATCTTGAGCAAACAAACCACTTGAACAAGTGAAGATTAATAAAGCGGAGAGTAACAGTAGTTTTTTCATACCCCCAATTTACAACATTTAGTTTTTACTTAAACTATCTATTATTTCTATTTGGAACTTTTGTTCCTGCTGTACAGGTTCTTCTAGTTGTGGTTTAGTAACTATATAAGGAAGTCCTAGTTGTATTAGTTTTAGTCTTTCTGCTTTTGACATGGTCTCTATTTCCAATGAGTCTATAGCTTCACTTATTATACTAGATAACTTGTCTTTAATCTTGCTTGTTAGTTTATTAGGAGTTCCTTTAGTTCTTCCTCCAAATTTATTTCCTGTTGTATTCATATCTATTTTAATCTACTTTTCTTAAACAACTGACCGAAGGTCACTTTTGATATATAATCTGCTGCGTACCTCATCCAAAAAAGATGTTACTCTTTTTATATGAAGAACCTCCATCAGAATCAAGGCAGAAAACCTATTCACGCGGTGTCTATTACTACTGACACAGGAAAAACTGCTGTGCTTACCCACTCACACACTCTATCCGAGTTTATAACGTCAAGCCTTAACGGGACTCTAAAGGTCTTTGTAGAAAATATCTTAGTTTTCTAAACGTAATTATGGTGTTTTATGTACTAAGTTTAAACACCTTATATATATAACGGAATTAAAACTCAATTTTGTAAATTCAATCTGAAGAAATATTTAACTATAGATCAGTAGCTTTGGAACAAAGCGTGTTGAGAAAACTGCTAAAAGCGAAAAGTGCCATATTAGTGCCAACTTTTGTTATATTTGAGAAAGATATTTCTAATAACCTGTGATAGCTTTTAGTGGCTTTTCGAGACTGGTTAGAGAGTGAGAGTAATAAAAAAAGCCCTTACATCTCTGTAAAGGCTTTATAACTGGCTCCTCCTCTTAGGCTCGAACTAAGGACCCTCTGATTAACAGTCAGATGCTCTAACCAACTGAGCTAAGGAGGAGTGTTTTTTCGCTATCGCGAGCGCAAATATATAGTATTTTTTAATCTATACAAATACATTTTATAAAATATTTAGCCAAATAATACCTTGTAAATATCATTTCCGTTGGCGAATATTATCAGGGATATCAAAAGAAAGAATCCAACTGTTTGTGCATATTCCATGAACTTGTCGCTTGGCTTACGTCCTGAAATCATTTCGTAAACTAAAAACATCACGTGCCCTCCGTCTAAAGCAGGGATAGGTAGCAAATTTAGTACTCCTAACATAATTGATAAAAGAGCTGTTCTTGCCCAAAAGCCCTCCCAGTTCCATGTATCTGGAAAAATATCAAAAATAGCCTTAAACCCTCCAACTCCTTTGTAAGCACCTGTACTGGGTGAAAAAATAAGCTTTAGTTGACTCCAGTAGGATGACATTTCTAAACCAAATCTGTTAATTCCAACTGAAATACTATCTCCAAAATCGTATTCTTTTTTAACTATTTCGTAGAACCCTGCATTTGTAAAATCTTGGATAGACTGTGATAGAAGAATTCCTAAATAACCTTCGCTATTAACTACTAAATCCTGAGTCAATAAATCACCATTTCTTTTAAAAGTAAAACTAACAGTTTGACCCTTCAATGACTTGAGTATAGGGTTTATTTCGTCCATAAATTGTGCCGGTTGATTTTTTATGGATACCAAAATGTCTCCGGATTGTAAATCAGCAGAAGAGTTAATAGACCCCTGTTGAAAACCAGAAAATATAAATGGATTTCGAAGTTCTATAAGACCCTTCGGCTTGCTTGCACTTAGTTGTCCTAAAAAGTCTGTTGGAAATTCAATAGTTTTAGGACTGCCATCGCGTACAATAGTCATTGTTTTGGCTTCAATGAGATATCGTCTAATGTCTGAGAAATTAACAATATTATAGTCATTGATTGAGATAACTTTATCTCCATTTTGAAGCCCAATTTCATTTAATAATGAACTTTTGATCTCATAGCCACCGTTAACGCTTGAAGCGTCAATATCAATGACTCCGTAAGAAAAAGTCATGAAAATATAAATCACTGCCGCCAAAATAAAATTGACAGTAACCCCACCAAGCATTATAATTAATCTTTGCCATGACGGCTTAGAGCGGAACTCCCATGGTTGTGGTTCGTGCTTCATTTGCTCAGTGTCCATACTTTCATCTATCATGCCTGATATCTTCACATAACCACCAAGCGGTAACCAGCCAATTCCGTACACAGTATCGCCAATTTTCTTTTTAAACAAAGAGTATTTGACGTCAAAAAAGAGATAAAACTTTTCAACGCGCGTTTTGAATAACTTGGCCGGGATAAAATGACCTAATTCATGAAGCACAATAAGTAAAGAAAGGCTCAATAAAAATTGTGATATTTTAATAACGAACTCCATGTGGTATCAATTTAAATTTAAGTGAACAAATGTAAAGTTTTCAGCTTAGAAACAAAAACATAATCAAAAGTTCATGTTTTAGGATTTCATTGATAAAATTTAAGAGTCTATGTTGTACTTTTACCAAGCTATTTAAGTTGATATGACTTCTCTTTTAAAAAAATATAAACTATTTGTCACCACATTATTTGTGTTGTCATGTATTATTATTACAATATTTTATAATATTCTACGCCCTGAAAAAATATTACCAATTTACCAACCAGCTCAAGTTAATTATGAATTAGTGGATAGCACTATTCAGCATCAGAAAAAGTATCATAGAATAGCTGATTTTAGTTTGATAAACCAAAACGGAAATATTATTACCCAAGAGTTTTATAAAGATAAAATCTATGTTGCTGACTTCTTCTTTACCACCTGTCAAACAATATGTCCTATTATGACGGATAACATGTATGAAATTCAAAAACAAACCATTGCTGATCCAGATGTTTTATTATTGTCACACACCGTAACTCCTGAAATTGATTCTGTACCACAATTAAAACGATATGCAAAGAAAAAGCTGGTAAACCCTTCCAAATGGAATTTAGTCACAGGAGATAAAAAACAAATCTATGAACTGGCTCGTAAATCGTATCTAGCTGTTAAAGACTTTGAAGACGGAGGTTCTTTTGATATGATCCACACAGAAAATTTCATGTTGATAGATAAAAAACGACAAATTAGAGGGTTTTACGACGGTACTGACTCAAAAGAAATTGAACGACTACTAGAAGATATAAAAGTTCTAAAAGCTTCCTATAAAAACTAATCTTTTTATTACTTTTGGTTCTTTAAAATGAATCTAAATAAGCATGAGGTTTACAATTGCCGATCTTAAAAAAGGAGAAAAAGGTATCATTACTGATAGTTCTTCAGAAGACATACCTCTAAAGTTATTAGAAATGGGGTGCCTGCCTGGAAATGAAGTTCATTTGCTGCAACTAGCGCCATTTTCTGATCCTATGTATTTAAACGTTAACGATAGTTTCTTAGCGATTCGAAAAGAAACAGCCGGCCTAATTATAATCGAAAAAGTAAATGGGTAAACAGCTAAATGTTGCGTTAATTGGAAATCCAAATACAGGAAAAACGTCTGTATTTAATGCCTTGACTGGTTTAAATCAAAAGGTTGGTAATTACCCAGGAGTCACAGTCGATAAAAAACAAGGGGTTTGTAAATTATCGCGTGGTGTAAAAGCAAATGTCTTAGACCTTCCTGGAACATATAGTTTAAATGCTTCTTCATTAGATGAAAATGTAGTAATCGAATTACTACTTAACAAAAATGATAAAGACTACCCTGACGTGGCCTTGATCGTTAGTGATGTAGAGACTTTAAAACGAAACTTACTATTATTTACACAAATCAAAGACCTCAAAATCCCAACCATACTGGTGATTAATATGAGTGATCTGATGCAACGTAAGGGTATTGAATTAGACATTAAATTTCTTGAAACTAAACTTCATACAAAAATTGCTCTTGTAAGTACCAGAAAAAATACAGGGATAGAAGAACTTAAGCAACTTATTGAGGGCTTTAAAACGATTTCAACAGAAACCTGTTTAGACACTACTCTTATTGATAAAGACTATTTTCAAAGTCTACAAAAAGCTTTCCCTAATCAAGATATTTATAAATTATGGTTGGTTATTACCCAGGACGCAAATTTCGGGAAAATTACGCGTCAAGAGCTGGATATTTCAAGGTTTAAAACAAAATCAAACCAGGAATTAAAACGCCTACAACAAAAGGAGGCTATAAAACGCTACCAATTTATTAACAACATTTTAAAGGATGGTCAAACTATTGACCGCTCCAAGGCAACTGGCTTGAGAAGCAAGCTAGATCGGGTATTAATTCACAAAGTATGGGGTTATGTAATCTTTTTCTTAGTACTATTAACTATTTTCCAGGCCATTTATGATTGGGCTACTTTACCTATGGATCTCATTGACACTAACTTTGCTAGCCTGGCAGAATGGGTTAAGAATTCATTCCCTGGTGGTGGAAAAGTGACCGATTTAGTAGCGGAGGGTGTTATCTCTGGCATTGGTGGCATTGTTATTTTTATTCCTCAAATTGCCTTTTTATTTCTATTCATTTCTATTTTAGAAGAAAGTGGCTACATGAGTCGAGTAGTCTTTTTAATGGACCGTGTTATGCGACGATATGGTTTAAGTGGGAAAAGTTTAGTTCCGCTTATTTCAGGAACTGCTTGTGCTATTCCAGCTGTTATGGCAACTAGGAATATTGAAAATTGGAAAGAGCGACTAATTACTATCTTAGTTGTCCCATTTACAACCTGTTCAGCACGGCTTCCTGTGTATCTAATCATCATTGCTTTGGTAATTCCTGAGGGCTCCATTATTGGACTAAGTTATCAGGCTCTTACTTTGATGGCATTATACCTTCTTGGTTTTGGAATGGCCATATTTTCTGCCTACGTCTTAGACCGGGTTTTAAAAACAAAACATAAAACCTTCTTTGTGGTCGAAATGCCCAATTATAAACTGCCTTTGCTTAAGAATGTAATTATAACCGTTATTGAAAAAACAAAAACATTTGTTATCGAAGCAGGTAAAATAATTTTAGCGATATCTGTCATCCTTTGGGTAATGGCTTCGTATGGTCCAGGAGATAAATTTTATAATGCCGAATCATATGTTAAACATGCTTCAGTAAATCAGTCAACTAATGAGTACAACGATCAAATTGCAGCGTTCAAATTAGAGCACTCTTACATTGGAATTGTTGGAAAAACTATCGAACCACTTATTAAGCCTTTAGGGTATGACTGGAAAGTTGGTATTGGACTAGTGGCATCGTTTGCTGCTAGAGAAGTTTTTGTAGGTACATTAGCTACTATTTATAGCGTTGGAAGTGCTGGTGAAGGGGAAAACATAGAGACTATAAAAACAAAAATGGCAAATGAAACTTATGCAGATGGAACAAAGGTTTTTACGCTTGCTTCTGGAATATCCTTACTTCTCTTCTATGCTTTTGCTATGCAATGTATGAGTACCCTAGCTATAGTAAGACGAGAAACTAAAACCTGGAAGTGGCCAATTCTCCAACTCTTAGGAATGACAGCTATTGCTTACGTTTGTGCCTTAATTGCCTTTCAAATATTGAAATAACTTAAAATGACGACTTCTGTGGAAACAATAATAATAATCTCATCAGTATTGATTGCGATAGGATATTTATTTCGAAATCAGTTACGAAAATCTACTAAAAAGAATTGCGGTAACGATGGCTGCAAATGTGGCTAGCCCAGACCAACATCTAAAGTCATCATTATGATAAATCCCCCAATAAAACCAAGAGTGGCAACATCAGTGTACTTATCACGTTGAGTTTCTGGAATTACCTCTTCTACAACAACAAAAATCATAGCTCCAGCTGCAAAAGCCAAGGCATAAGGTAGTATTGGGGTGAAAAAAGTAACAGCAACAGCTCCTATAACTGCTGCAATAGGTTCTACTATTGCCGAAAGCTGTCCATACCAAAAGCTTTTAAACTTAGTGACTCCTTGACGTCTAAGCGGCATTGAAACCGCTAAGCCCTCCGGAAAGTTTTGAATCCCTATTCCAATTGCTAACGCAACTGCCCCTCCAATTGTTGCTTCTGGAATTCCGGCTGCAACTCCTCCAAAAAGAACGCCAACAGCCAATCCCTCTGGAATGTTATGAAGTGTTATTGCTAGGACTAATAAAGTTGTTCTATGCCAAGGAGATTTCACGCCTTCTTTTTCACTTTCCTTGAAGTTAATATGTAAGTGAGGTAGTAGTTTGTCGAGACCAAATAAAAACAAAGCGCCCATTGCAAAGCCGATTCCTGCTGGAACTACTTTTTCAAAGCCCTCTCCCGGACTCATTTCAATACTTGGTGCTAATAAGCTCCAAAAACTAGCAGCAACCATTACTCCACCAGTAAAACCAAGCATTCCGTCTAAAAGTCCTCTGTTCATTCCTTTAAAAAAGAAAACAAGTGAAGCTCCCAAGGCTGTTAGTATCCAAGTAAATAGGGAGGCGTATAGTGCAGCTAAAATTGGATCTACACTGCTTAAGTAATCAATGATTTGATTCATTAAATTTTAAATTTTTCGCAAGTTAATCAATCTGTTTCTATTTCTGAAGCTGTTCATAGGCTTCTTGTACCTTTCTAAATTTTTCTTCTGCACCTTTTTGATGCTCTTTACCTAAATGAAGTACTTTGTCGGGATGATACTTTTTAGCCATTCTTCTGTAGGCAGCTTTGATTTCAGATTGAGTAGCAGAAGCATCTATTTCTAAAATCTTATAAGCCATATCAGAGCTCTTATAAAACATGGCCTTAATACTCTCAAAATCTCTAAGATTAATCCCTAAATAAGAAGCGATTGAGGCAATAGCTTTCACCTCAGTTTCATCTACATGATTATCGGACTTTGCAATACCAAATAAAAAATGAATTAGTTGGAGTCGCGATGCATGGTCCATCATTTGACGAATCTGTAAGCACACCTGGCGTGTAGATATATTCGATTGCTTGGAAATTTCCTTAAACAACTTGAATGCTTGATTCGCGCGCTCCTTTCCATACATTTGAACAAATTGAGCACGTACAAAATCCATTTCCCGCTGGTCTTGCTTACCATCGGCTTTTATTACTATTGAAGCTAAAACTAATAAACTGACCTCAAAATCTCCTGAGCGTGTGGGTGTTTGGCTTTGAGTAAAGCTTGAACCGCTTTTAGATGAAGAATCTAACAAACTCCCTACTGCCATACCAATAATAGCGCCAATTGGTCCTCCAAAAGACCATCCTATTGAAGCTCCTATCCATTTTGAAAATCCCATCAAATATCACAATTAAATTAAAAATCAAACCTACAAAAAAAGAACAATAACAATTAATATCGTAAGGTATTTCTTAAAAAATTTATAGTCGATTTAACATTTTAAGGTCCTAAAAAAAGAATATAAGTGCCCTACAAATTTGTATATTTGTACTTAAAATTAAAAACACACAACTATGTATCCAGCAGAACTAGTAAAACCAATGCGCGAACATTTAACCCAAGTCGGATTTAAAGAACTAAATAATGCAGAAGCTGTAGATGCTGCTTTAGCAAAACCAGGAACAACTTTGGTGGTTGTAAATTCAGTTTGTGGTTGTGCAGCTGCTAATGCGCGCCCAGGTGCTATTATGAGTTTAGATAACGATAAACTTCCTGCTCAAACTGTTACGGTATTTGCCGGAGTTGATAAAGAAGCGGTCCAAAAAACAAGAGAACATATGGTGCCTTTCCCTCCAAGCTCCCCTTGTATGGCGTTATTTAAAGACGGAGAGTTAGTTCACGTACTTGAGCGTCATCACATTGAGGGTCGCCCAGCAGAATTAATCGCAGAAAATTTAAAAAATGCGTACAATGAGTTTTGTTAACATTACAACTTAATTAAAAAAATCAGACTTAATTGTCTGGTTTTTTTTTGTATCTCTTAACCAATAATAGCTACTAAGTCCTCTATTTTTGTAACTAACTGAACTTTAATCGTTGTTGCTTTTAGACTTATCTTATTATGTTTTGAAACAAATATAATTTCAAAACCTAGCTTTTCAGCTTCAAGAATCCGCTGATCTACGCGCTGAACAGGACGAATTTCTCCGGAAAGACCTACCTCGCCTGCAAAGCAATAATTTTTAGCGAGGGCCTCATCGTCATTTGAAGATAAAATAGAGGCAACTACTGCTAAATCGATAGCTGGATCATCGACATTAATTCCTCCAGTAATATTTAAAAAAACGTCTTTGGCACCAAGTCGAAACCCTGCTCTTTTTTCTAGCACAGCCAAAAGCATATTTAGACGTTTAGCATTAAATCCTGTGGCACTGCGCTGTGGTGTTCCATAAACAGCAGTACTAACTAGAGCCTGAACTTCTATAAGCAAAGGTCGAACACCCTCTAATGTAACAGCAATAGCATTCCCAGACAAGGCTTCGTCTTTTTTAGATATCAGTATGTCAGATGGATTTGTAACTTCTCTTAAGCCGGTTCCGAGCATTTCATAAATCCCTAATTCATGAGTAGACCCAAAACGATTTTTGTGAGCTCTTAAAATCCTGAAAACATGATTACGGTCCCCTTCAAACTGAAGAACGGTATCCACCATGTGCTCTAATATTTTTGGACCAGCGATTGAACCGTCTTTGGTAATGTGTCCTATCAAAATTACAGGTGTAGCGGTTTCTTTAGCAAACTTGATAAGTTCACTTGTACATTCTTTAATTTGTGAAACACTTCCCGCCGATGCCTCTAGATAATCACTTTGTAGTGTTTGAATCGAGTCAATCACAACCACGTCCGGTTGAATCGCTTCAATTTGTTTAAATATATGTTGTGTTTTGGTTTCAGTTAAAATGTAGCATGTGTCATTAAGGGGCTGAATACGCTCCGCACGCAACTTAATTTGTTTTTGACTTTCTTCACCAGAAACATACAAAGTTTTATAGCGTAGCTTAAGTGAAACTTGAAGCATTAGTGTGCTTTTACCTATTCCGGGCTCGCCTCCCAAAAGGGTTAGGGAGCCAGGAACTATGCCCCCCCCAAGTACACGGTTGAGCTCGCCGTCATTAGTATCCAAACGTACAGTTTTAGCGGAATCAATTTCAGAAATTTTTAAGGGTTTGGACACTCGTTCAGAAGTGTTTTTTAAGCCTAATTTCCAACCGTTCTTTGTTGGCTTTTGAACCAATTCTTCCGTAATTGTGTTCCAAGACTTACAGGTGCTACATTGCCCCTGCCATTTGGCAGATTGAGCTCCACAACTCTGGCAAAAAAAAGTTGTCTTGAGTTTAGCCATTAGTATCCAAATTCTTTTTGAATTTCATCCGCTCTATCTAGCATATCTTCTTTTGAATAGCCCTGAATACTTCCTAGCGTATATGAGGATCTATATGCATTCATTGCTTTTTTAGGCTTTCCTGTTTCTTCATAAAAACGTGCTAAATAATAAAAACCTAGAACAGTATCGGGATGATATTCTCTAGCGAGATCTCCTAGGTCTTTGTAGAAATCATATTGATTATTTTTTTCTATTGCTGCCGCAATTGCTTTAAAGTCATTAATTAATATTTGCTTCTCAACTCCGAAAAGTTGCTCAATTGTATCATACTTTTCGATCAGATAATCTACGGGCGAAGACTCAAGTGTTAAAATTTCTGTTTCATATTCACTTCTATCAATAGGCTGAAATACCGAAAATATATTATCTAAAGCATTGGGTATAGAACGTGGAACGAGTGAATAATGCGATAATCCTTCAAAATTATCAAATTCATAAAATATGCTCGAGTTTTCAATAGTAGAAATCTTAGAATCAAGTTCGACTGCTTGTTTTTTATTGCGCTTAATATCTAATGAGGCTGTAGATAAATAGTAAAAGAGTTTAGCTTCTTTTTTTTGCTCAAAACTCATTTTTCTTATTAAATTGTCCTGCATAAAAGGCGCTAGCCTTGGACTCAATGCTACAAAACCATTAAATACAGGAGATTTTTGAAAGAAAAAATAGTTGATGTAGTTAGCAGTTTCTCCATGGCCAATCGCAATTCTAAAATCTGAGCACCGGTATTTATCTTCTAGAAAATCAATGAGTTCTGATTCTACAAAATCATAGAATTTTGCGCCTGATTTGTAAGGAAGGTGGTCTTCAACTGATAACGTAGTGTCTTCTGTCCTTGAGTTAGCTTGGTTAATTCCAACAACAATAGCGTCTGGCATGTCTCTCCAGTAAGAATTATACTCTACATTTCCTGTAACAACCTCAAACAAATAATCCCCGTCAAAAACTACAATTAATGGGTAGGATTGATCAGGGTTTAATTCATAATTGCGTGGGAGTTGTATTTTTAACTCACGAGTAGTTCCTAAAGCTTCAGAATCAATGGGTTCGTAAAGTATCTGAGAAAAAGAGGAATGAAAAAAAAACAGCAATAAAATGATTAAAAACCTCATGTTGTTTGTAATGTTTTAGATTGTACAAGTTAAGAAAATAAGTGAAAAATAATCACACTATTTAAAAGTTTGTTTTGGATATTTTTCTGTTGTAAAATGGTAAATAAAGTAGTGAAAGACCTCCAAAAAACATAATCATCAGCGTTTGTGAAGTCCACATAATCCATCCAAATGCAATACTTGGGTCTTCAGGGATATTAAATACAGAGAACGCTGCATAAATAGCTAAAGGATAGGATCCTATACCTCCATTGGTAGCTGCTATACTAAAACTAGCTAAAATAAAACCAATTAAAATAGCAGCAAAAGGAATGTCACTTATTTCGGGAATAGAAAATGATGTGACGTAAAACATGAGAACATACATGCTCCAAATGAAGAGTGTATGGAAAATAAATAACCACTTTTTTTTCATCTTAAAAATACTAAAGATACCTTCTAATAAACCAATTAAAAATGATTTAATTTTTAAAACAATTTTTGAATTGCCTTTTTGAATTATTCGAGTTAATATCAAGATTATAATAACAGATGTGACAGCGGTTATAATTATATTATAAGTGGAAATACTTTCTGAAAGTTTTGCAAAGATAAAATCAAATTGTAAAAAAAGTGTAAAGAAAATGATTCCTAACATAACTATCATGTCAGCTATACGCTCTGAAACTATAGTCCCAAAACTTTTTTCAAATGGAATCCCTTCATAGTTTGTAAGAACTGAAGCTCTTGCAACTTCGCCTGCTCTAGGGATTGTATAGTTAATTAAATAAGCTGCAAAAACTGCCATTATACTATTCCCTAATTTTATTTTATAACCCATGGGCTCAAGTTGAAATCGCCAACGGTAGGCTCGAGACAAGTGACTTAAAAGCCCTAAAAATGTTCCTAATAAAACCCAGGAGTAGTCAGCTTGCCTAAACGAATTGACCAATTTTTCTAAAGGTATTATTGAGAATGAATACCAAATCGCAATAATACTTAATAAAATTGGTATACTTATTTTGAGGATTGATTTCTGTTTTGAATTCAATGTTTATTGTAATAAATTATTTGTTTCGTTAGGAAAAACCAAAGACGGCTTAAAGTTCTTAGCTTTTTCTATTTCCATAAAAGCATAGGTAATTAGTATTAAAACATCTCCAATGGATACTTTGTGTGCTGCAGCTCCGTTTAAAGTAATTTCACCGGAGTTTCTTGGCCCTGGAATTACATAGGTGTCTAATCGCTCTCCATTGTTATTGTTAACTACTTGTATTTTTTCTCCCTGAATAATATTAGCTGCATCCATCAAATCTTCGTCAATCGTGATACTGCCTATATAGTTAAGATCAGCTCCAGTAACTTTTACACGATGAATTTTAGACTTTACTACTTGTATTTGCATGTTGGTAAATATAATTAATTTAAATCTATGTTATCAATTAATCGGACATCTCCTATGTATGCCGCAATAAATGCTCGATATTTTTTATTTGGTATTTTTTCTTTGATTGGCATCAATGATTCTATATCTGAGATTTGAAAATAATCAAGCTCAAATAAAGGATTATTGTTAAATCGTCTGAGCACCCAATCACAAGTAGATGCTATATCCTCAGAGCTAAACTTTTGCTTAACAGTTTGTAAAATTTCATAAATCATTGCCGACTCGTGAAATTCTTTAGGGCTTAGTCTACCGTTTCTGGAGCTCATTGCTAAACCGTTAGGCTCACGCTCTATGGGACACCCTACAATCTTTACTTCAAGGCCCTCTTGTTCTACCATTTTTTTTATTATCAAAAGTTGCTGAAAGTCTTTCTCTCCAAAATAGGCTTTGTTTGGATTCACTATTTGCAACAAACGTTTAACTATGGTTCCAACGCCGTTAAAATGGCCGGGGCGAGAATTGCCTTCCATTAGTGATTCAATTCCCATAAAATTAAAGCTCTCTGACTTAATTTTGGAACCATATAGGTCTTCAACTTCTGGAGCATAAATTAAAATACTGTCTTTCGAAACCGTTTCTAGAGCTTTAATGTCTTTAGCAAGGGATCTCGGGTATTTATTTAAGTCAGATGAGCTATTGAACTGGGTTGGGTTGACAAAAACACTAACCACAACGAAATTATTATTGGCTAGAGCTGATTTGACTAGCGACAAATGACCCTGGTGAAGAGCACCCATGGTAGGAACAAAACCTAGTGAGAAATCAGGCTGCATTAAATTATTAATACGGTCAACCAAGTCAACCTTTGTTTTGTAAACTAGCATCTAGCAAATAATTAACGGCATGCAAACTTAAGGTATTACAATTAATCTGCATAAAATTTTGTATTTTTGCACAACTTTTATTGTAAATACTTAAAACATAACCCATATGAAAGATAAGAGAGTATTATACGTGTCGTCAGAAGTGGTACCATATTTACCTGAAACAGAAATTTCTTCTATGTCGTTTGAAGCGCCGAGAATGATAAATAAGCAAGGGGGTCAAATACGAATATTCATGCCTCGTTATGGAAACATTAATGAGAGAAGACACCAACTTCATGAGGTTATTAGGCTTTCAGGTATTAATTTAGTAATTAATGACTTGGATATGCCGTTGGTCATTAAGGTTGCCTCTATTCCAAAAGAACGTATTCAGGTCTACTTTATCGACAATGAAGAGTATTTTAAAAGAAAAGCAACTTTAACTGATGAAAATGGACAGCTATTTGATGACAATGATGAACGCGCAATTTTCTTTGCTAAGGGTGTAATCGAAACAGTCAAAAAATTAAACTGGGCTCCGGATATAATTCACGTCCACGGCTGGCTAGCCTCATTGTTACCTCTTTACTTAAAACAATATTACAAAGATGAGCCATTATTTAAGGAAAGTAAGGTCGTTACGTCTGTTTACAGTCAGAGTTTTGATGATACTTTAAATAGCGGTATGGTTGATAAAATTAGATTTGATGAAATTGAAGAAGCTCACGTTGAAAGTTTAAAGACTCCTAATTACTCTAACCTTATGAAGGTTGCTGTCGACTTTTCAGATGGAATAATAAAAGGATCTCAGGAGCTTCCTGCCGAGCTTGAAGACTATCTTGCTGACTGTAAAAAACCAGTGCTAGACTATCAGTACCCAGAAGCATTCACAGAAGCATACACTGATTTCTACACTACAAAAATATTAAAATAAGCCCCCTTTTTAAATGAGCCATACTAAATCTATTTTACTAAAACTTACATGTCTCTTATCTGTATTCATTATATCCTTTTCTTGCGATAACGAGTTCTCAGAAATTGGAACAGGAATTGTGGGTGTGCCAGATTTTGAGATTCAAAATACAAACTACCCGATAAAAACCTACAACAAGAAAATAACTCCTTTTGAGTCTAATAAATTAGAAAATGACTTATTGGGTTATTACTACGATCCTGTTTTTGGAGGGTCCAATGTTAATTTTGTGGGGCAAATGCGTCCTACTAACTATGCTCCAAATTTTGGAGATAATACTGTATTAGATTCTGTCATTTTAACGATCCCTTTTTCAAGTAACTCTACAACAACAGATGAAATAACAACATATGAATTAGATTCGGTTTATGGATCAAGTCCAATTAAGCTCTCCGTGTTTAAAAATGATTTTTTGCTACGAAACTTTGATCCAGGAGCTGGAATCGATGACGCTCAAAAGTATTATTCAAACGGCTCACTTGACTCAGGACAATTAATTGAACCCTCATTACTAGAGTCACAGCTACTGTACTATGATGGTAATTATTTTCCAAGTTCTGAAACTATAGAAATAGGTGTTTATAATGAAGAAACTGAGGATTTTGAATTGACTAGTACCTTAAATCCAAGTTTAAGGTTACATCTTTACAACAACCCTCTTAATCTTAGCCCCCCTGAAGGTTTTTGGGAAGATATGTTTTTCGAAAGAGAAGATGATGACGTTCTTCAAACTGAAAACAACTTTTACAATTATTTTAGAGGACTCTACTTCAAAGCAGAATCTATCACAGGAACAGAAGGTCACATGATGCAGCTTGACCTTAACTCTGGAGGAGCGAATCTTATGTTTTACTATACATATGATCAAACCATTACTGTTGACGGAGTTGACGAGACAAGTTCTGTTCAGGGCAATTATGAGCTTACTTTTTCTGGAAATAGAGTCAATATTTTTGAAAACAACTTTACCCCTTCTATTTTACAAAACATTAATGATACTTCTACAGACTCTGAAGGAGATGATTTGCTGTACCTCAAGGGTGGAGAAGGGTCAATGGCTGTAATAGAATTATTTACTGAAGACGAAATCGGATCTACCCAAGAGGATTATTTAAATGAGTTTAGAGATCTAACCGATGGACAAGTATCTGCAAAAAGATTAGTTAATGAAGCCTTCCTGGAATTTTATGTTGAAGAAACACTTTCTAATTCTGACACACCAAACAGACTCTTTATCTACGACATAGACAATAATATTCCTTTAGCTGATTACTTTTTTGACCAAACTGTTAATGCGTCTTCAGCAGATTCTAAATACGCACATTTAGTTCCTTTAGCTACGGAAACAAACAGTGAGGGTGTAGAACAAAAAAAATATAAAATTAGGCTTACAGAGCACATTAATAACATTATCCTAAATGATTCCACTAATGTAAAACTTGGTCTAGTCGTATCATCAAATGTTGGCGCTGTTCGATCTAGGAATTTCCAAGACGATAATGAGGTTGAAAGTATCCCATCAGGCACTGTTTTATCCCCTAAAAGTGTAATACTTCACGGAAACACTTCTCTAAACTCTGAAATAAGCCCCAAACTAAACATCTATTATACTGACTCAACAAACTAGTCGCTCAGACTAACTTTTTGCTAAAAAAAGCTTATTTCTCAATGATTTGACATGGCTTTATCATTAACAAATTATTAATTTTGGCCCCCCTAAATTAAGCTTGTGTTTATATTTGTATCCTAATTTGAGAATTATTTAATATTTAATCATTAAATTTGGTACAACTAAAAAACAACCGAATTAAACAATTTAATTTATGAAAACATTTTTAAGGGCCTTTGCCTTACTTTTCTGTGTTGCATCTTTTGCACAAACTACAGTTAAAGGAACTGTCAGTGATGACAGCGGAATGCCACTTGCTGGCGCAAACATTATTGTGACTGGAACTTCTTCTGGTGCTATGACTGACTTTGATGGAAACTTTACGCTAAATACTAGTGAAAACCCTCCTTTTACAATCCAAGTTAGTAGTGTTGGATTTGAAACTCTTTCTCAAGAAGTCTCAAAAAATAACCAAACACTATCCATAACCTTGAACGAAGGAAGTGCTCTTGACGAAGTTGTTATTTCTGCATCTCGTACACCAGAGCGAATCTTTGAGTCTCCAGTAACGGTTGAACGTTTCGGAATCAAAGACATCAAGACTACACCATCTGTAGATTTCTATGGAGGACTGGAGAACATGAAAGGAGTGGATATAAACCAAAACAGTTTAACATTCCGTTCTGTGAATACTCGTGGATTTGCTACAGTATCAAACACTCGTTTTATGCAGTTAGTAGATGGTATGGACAACTCAACACCTGCATTGAATTTTCCAATTGGAAACTTAGTGGGAATGATTGAAACGGATGTTCAAAGCGTTGAATTACTGCCTGGTGCATCATCTGCACTGTACGGAGCAAATGCCTTCAACGGGATTTTATTTATGACAAGTAAGAATCCTTTTGACTCCGAAGGGATTAGCACCAACCTTAAGAGAGGAATGACTTCTCAAGAAGCTTCTGGTGATAATGCTTACACAGATTTTTCAATCCGCATGGCACATAAATTTAGCGATAAGTTTGCTGCTAAAGTAAATTTTGGATGGCTTCAAGGACACGACTGGGCTGCAACAAGTGAGGTTGACAGTAATATTCCTGGAGGTACAAGAGAAACTAATTTAAGCTATAACGGTATTAACGTTTATGGAGATGAGTATACTGGCAATATTAATGATGTAGCACAATTTTTAGAATCAATTGGAGCTATTCCAGCTGGAGCAAGTGCTTTAGTGCCAAGTGTGGGTGTTAGTAGAACGGGATACAACGAAGAGGATTTAACTAACTACAACGCAGAAAGCATCAAAGCGGACTGGGGTGTATATTTCCGTCCATTTGAAGACGATTTTGAAATCGCTTATGTTGGTAAAATGGGTACAGGTACAACAATGTTTCAAGGAATCAACCGCTACACAATCAAAAACTTTTTTCAAGAACAACACAAACTTGAAATCAAAAATGATAACTTTTTTGTGAGAGGTTACATGGTTGCAGATAATGCCGGTGACTCTTACGATATGACTTTCACAGGAATCAACGTCAACAGGGCTTGGAAAGATGACAACACATGGTTTGGTCAATATGCTGGAACTTATTTAGGCGCTACTCTGCAAGGAGCTCCATCTGAACAAGCTCACGCAATAGCTAGAGGTGCAGCGGATACAGGTCGTTTCCTTCCAGGATCTCCCGAATTTCAAAGTGCTTTTGACCAAAGTGTAAATGATCCAGATTTATTAACCGGATCTAAATTCCAAGACGAATCTAAATACTATCATGTGGATGCTAATTATAACTTTAGTCACTTGATTGATGTTGTAGATATCCAAGTAGGTGGTTCTTTCAGGGAATACAACCTTAATTCAGGTGGAACTATATATACGGATACTCCTGAGAATGGACCAATCACATATTCTGAATTTGGATTGTACTCACAACTACAAAAAGAAGTTGATTTGAATGAAGCAATGAAACTTAAGTTAACAGGATCTGTTCGTTATGATAAGTCAGAATTCTTTGACGGATTTATTTCTCCAAGATTTTCTGCTGGTTTAACTGTAAACCAAAACCATAACTTCAGAGCATCCGTTCAAACAGGATTTAGAAACCCAACAACGCAAGATCTATTTATAGGTCTTAATTCTGGTCAGGCTTTTCTTGTAGGGTCTGCTCCAGACAATTTAGATCGTTATTCTGGTGACTACGGCGTTTCTGTTGCAGGTCAAGGATTACTTAATATTTTAAGTGGTGGCCAAGGCGCACCAGGTTCAATAACTCAAACAGGTCGTTCCGCGTATGAAAACTCATACACATTAAATTCGGTTCAAGCGTTTGCAGCGTCTGGTGGTGCATCTCCTCTTGAGGTTGCTAATCCAGATTTAGCAACTCCGGAACAGGTAACTTCAATTGAAGTTGGATACCGTGGTAAATATGATAATTTAATTGTAGATTTTAGTGCATACCATAGTACTTACAATGACTTTTTATCCACAGAAGTTGTAATTGCTCCTTTATACGGAAATGTAAGTGACGGAACCCCTCCAGGGCTTCCATTGCCTGTAAGTGCATTAGCTATAGCTAATGGAGATTTCAATGCTTACAGTGCTTACACTAACTCCAGAGCGGTTATAAAATCGTATGGTGCTGCATTAGGGCTATCTACTAAGGTATATTCTGATTTTGATTTAAGCGCTAACTACACTTACGCACATTTAGACCATGACACTGAAAAATACCCAGATTTTAATACTAACTTCAATACTCCAGAACATAAGTTCAAAGCTAGTTTTGGAAATCCACAGTTATTTAAGAACTTTGGGTTTAACCTTGCTTATAGATATAGTGTTGAATATGAATGGGAAGCTTCTTTTGGAAACGGTACTATACCAGAATTTTCAACAGTTGATGCTCAAATTAACTATACTGTTCCAAGTCTTAAGTCAACATTCAAAGCTGGCGCCAACAACTTGTTAGGTACTGAATACTTTACAATGTTTGGATCTGGAAATATCGGTTCTATGTACTATTTGTCATGGACCATTAACAACTAAATATATAAATCATATTATTTTTTGTAAAATAATCAAAACTGATTTAAATTTAATAAAAAACCTGGAGCAATGCTCCGGGTTTTTTAATTATATTCTATATCTTTGCAGCTTGAAAACACCACGTTTTCCGTATCAATTTAGCTAAAAACAATAAATTATAAAGTAATGTCAAAAGTTACAGGTAAAGTTTCTCAAATTGTAGGTCCAGTTATCGATGTTGAATTCGGTTCAGGAGCAGATCTTCCAAAAATTTATGATTCTTTAGAAATCAATAGGCCTGATGGGTCTATCTTGGTTCTTGAAGTTCAATCTCACATAGGTGAGAACTCTGTGCGTACTATCGCCATGGATTCTTCTGATGGCTTAAGCCGTGGAACAGAGGTCAATGCTACTGGAGCTCCAATTCAAGTGCCAGTCGGCGAAGATGTTTATGGCCGTTTATTTAATGTTATCGGAGATGCTATCGATGGACTTGGAGACCTTCCGAAAGCAGGGAAGGCTGGATTACCAATTCACAGACAGGCACCAAAATTTGAAGAGCTTTCAACCTCAACCGAAGTGCTTTTCACAGGAATTAAGGTAATCGATTTAATTGAGCCTTATGCAAAAGGTGGTAAAATTGGATTATTTGGTGGTGCTGGAGTGGGTAAAACTGTTTTAATACAAGAATTAATTAACAATATTGCTAAAGGTCACGGAGGTCTTTCAGTATTTGCTGGGGTAGGAGAGCGTACACGTGAAGGAAACGACTTACTACGTGAAATGCTTGAATCTGGTATTATAAAATACGGGGATGACTTTATGCACTCAATGGAAGAAGGCGGATGGGATCTTAAAAAAGTTGATAAATCAATCATGAAGGAATCAAAAGCAACATTCGTGTTTGGACAAATGAATGAACCACCGGGGGCGCGTGCGCGTGTGGCCTTATCTGGTTTAACAATTGCAGAATATTTCCGTGATGGTGCTGGGGACGGTCAAGGTAAAGATGTATTGTTTTTCGTAGATAATATTTTCCGATTTACTCAAGCTGGTTCTGAAGTATCTGCCCTTCTTGGAAGAATGCCTTCTGCGGTAGGTTATCAACCAACATTAGCTACTGAGATGGGGGCTATGCAAGAACGTATCACATCTACAAAGAAAGGGTCAATTACTTCTGTTCAGGCTGTGTATGTCCCTGCAGATGATTTAACAGACCCTGCACCTGCAACAACATTTGCTCACTTAGATGCAACTACTGTGTTGTCTCGTAAAATTGCTGAACTAGGTATCTACCCCGCGGTAGATCCTTTGGATTCAACTTCACGTATTTTAACTGCTGACATTCTAGGTGACGAGCACTATGATTGCGCACAACGCGTAAAAGAATTGTTGCAACGCTACAAAGAATTACAAGATATTATTGCAATTCTTGGAATGGAAGAATTGTCTGAAGAAGATAAACTAGCTGTTGGACGCGCACGTCGTGTACAACGCTTCTTATCGCAACCGTTCCACGTTGCTGAGCAATTTACAGGGCTTAAAGGAGTCTTGGTTGATATTAAAGAAACAATCAAAGGGTTTAATATGATTATGGATGGTGAGTTAGATCGCCTTCCAGAAGCCGCTTTTAACTTAAAAGGAACCATTGAAGAAGCCATTGAAGCTGGAGACAAAATGTTAGCTGAAGCCTAAAAATTAAACTATGTATTTAGAAATTATAACTCCCGAGATAACCGTATTCAAAGGCGAGGTAGACAGCGTCTCTGTCCCTGGTGTGAATGGTGATTTTGAAATGCTAAATAATCACGCAGCTGTGGTCTCTACCCTCAAACAAGGGTTCGTGAAAATTATTGGAGACATCACTCTAGATGACTCAAATAAATCTCAGTTTGAGAAAAAAGGCAAAGGATACTGGTATGCTGTAAAATCTGGAGCTATTGAAATGAATGCTAATAAAATTATTGTACTCGCAGATTAACTTTTCAGTCTTGTATAAAATTTAAAGCTCAAGCATCTGTTTGGGCTTTTTTATTTTCCAGTAAACTTGGCTTTGCGTTTTTCCAAAAAGGCAGAGGTTCCTTCTTCAAAGTCTTCCGTTTCAAAACACTTACCAAATTCAGCAATTTCAACGTCATATCCATTAACGCCGTCTGTATAATGGGCGTTAACCGCTTTTATGGCGGCGCTTATTGCAACAGATGAGTTAGATTTAATTTTAGCAGCTAGTGCATGACAGGAAGAAAGTAATTCCTCTTGAGTTACCACATAGTTAACCAGCCCGTAATCAAGTGCTTTCTGAGCATCAATCATGCTTGCAGTCATAATCAATTCTAAGGACCGACCCTTGCCCGCTAGCTGGGTGAGCCGTTGTGTTCCGCCATAACCAGGAATGAGGCCAAGAGAGACCTCAGGGAGGCCCATACGGGCGTTTTCGCTAGCAACCCTAAAGTGAGCAGAAAGCGCTAACTCCAAGCCGCCTCCTAAAGCAAATCCGTTGATGGCTGCAATCACTGGCGTACTTAGGTTTTCAACAAAGTCAAACAATAAATCCTGTCCTGTTTTAGATAAGGAGTGGCCCTGTTCTGATCCGAAGTGGGCAAACTCACTAATATCGGCTCCTGCGACGAACGCTTTCTCACCACTGCCAGTAATGATAATAACTTGGGTGCTAACCTCAATGTCTGCAGCCTTGAATGCGGAGTGTAGCTCCAAAATCGTTTCTTTATTTAAAGCGTTAAGCTTTGAGGGCCTATTTATGGTAATAGTTGTAATTCCATCTTTAAAATCACTAATAATATTGCTATAATTCATTTTGAGAATGTTTTGGAAAACGAATAATAAACTCACTTCCTTCGCCGATAATTGATGAAAAGGAAATGGTTCCATTGTAGGTTTCGATTATATTTTTAATCATTGGTAGCCCAAGCCCCATTCCACTTGTTTTGGTGGTAAACTTAGGCTCAAAAATTTTATTTTCAATGGACTCAGTAATTCCACTGCCATTGTCTTTAACCTTAATAACAACATCTAAATCGTCGGAAAAAA
>UPTG01000887.1_pt1 | contig 23515 bp, 26 predicted proteins | sample 2160121 | NCBI WGS metagenome assembly UPTG01 (sample SAMN06266255, study PRJEB28933) | marine metagenome | isolation source: Columbia River Estuary | place: USA:Columbia River Estuary, USA | collected 2014-07-27
AGTGGTAAACAAATTTTCTGAAGAAGAGACAAAAGGTCATATTCATAAAAAGACAATGGGACATAGGCCCGGTCCAGCATGTGGAGTATTTGTCCTTGGTGATGGTTCAAAAAGCTTTACAAATGTTACACAAAAAATTTCGCTCCTACTCTCATCCTCATCAACGGGAGTCCATATGAGGTTAAGGTACTTCAATATCCAAAATGAGGTAAAGTTATGCAAATTTGGGTACAGATCCATGTACACGAAAAGGCTGAACACGAGAATCATCTTGTTGAAAATGGGCAGCGACATGGCGATCCCGAGCTGCTCAACCAAACGCAAACTTGTCAGAACGATCGAAAGCTTGATGCCATTGGTTCTATTGCTGCAGAAAAGATGATTGTTCGCTAATCGGATCGATATAAACCCATGATTTTAATGCTCGACAACTACGACTCCTTCACCTGGAATATTGTTCAGTACCTTTGGGAGCTGGGCGCCGAGGTCGAGGTGCATCGTAATGATGAAATCGATATCGAGGGTATTGAGCGGCTTGCCCCAGCCGGCATTTGTATTTCCCCTGGCCCTTGTTCGCCAAAAGAGGCGGGAATCTCTATGGAGGTTATCGAGCACTTTGCCGGGAAATTGCCAATATTTGGCGTTTGCCTTGGGCAGCAGTCGATAGGCGCGGTTTTTGGCGGTGACGTTGTGCGCGCTGAAAAAGTCATGCACGGAAAAACCAGCGCGGTACATCACACAGGTCAGGGCGTTTTTAAAAATCTACCCAGCCCGTTCAATGCGACGCGTTACCACAGCCTTGTGGTAGCAGAGGCGTCTTTGCCAGATTGTCTTGAGATTACCGCATGGACTGAGACCCCCGATGGTGAGAGAGAGGCCATTATGGGGTTACGTCATCGTGAATTAGCGGTTGAAGGTGTACAGTTTCACCCGGAGTCAATTCTGTCTGAGCATGGTCACGCGCTGCTTCAGAACTTTTTAGATCGTTTATAACGCTATGTCTGATTAGATAAATAGCCCAATAAATTCAGGACCAAAATTGTAGTGATGAATATTAAGCAAGCGTTGCACCATCTAGCCGACGGGCAATCATTATCAAGAGATGAAATGCGCGGGGTGATGACCGAAGTCATGACTGGCGCAGCGACACCGGCTCAAATTGGTGCACTTTTAATCGCCTTGCGGATCAGGGGCGAGACCATTGATGAGATCGTCGGTGCCGCAGAGGTCATGCGCAGTTTGGTCACCCGGGTTCAGGTAGCCCAAGAGCGTTTGGTAGACCTCGTGGGTACTGGGGGCGATGGCGCGAATCTGTTTAATGTTTCAACTGCCGCGAGTTTTGTTGTTGCCGCCGCAGGTGGCCGAGTGGCAAAGCATGGCAATCGTTCGGTTTCAAGCTCGAGCGGCTCTTCCGATGTTTTAGAGACTCTAGGGGTGCCCCTTGATCTCTCGCCGGATCACATCGCCAAAAGCATTGAGACGGTTGGGCTAGGTTTTATGTTTGCGCCGGCACACCATGGCGCCATGAAGCATGCGATAGGACCCAGAAAAGACCTAGGAATGCGAACCTTGTTCAATATCTTAGGGCCGCTGACGAATCCGGCTCACGTTGAGCGTCAGGTTTTGGGGGTATTTGCCCCCGATCTTTGCCAGGCGATTGCGGAGTCGCTGAGCAAACTGGGCAGTAAGCACGCGCTGGTTCTCAGCAGCACCGATGGTCTCGATGAAATTTCTATTGCGGCGCCCACGGCGGTTTGGGAGATGCGCGGCGGAGTGGTTGAGCGCTTTCAGATTGATCCCTCTGATTACGGGCATGGCCATAAAAGTCTTTTGGGTCTGGAAGTTGCGTCTGCGCAGGAATCTGCTGACTTGATTAAGTCTGCGCTGTCTCTTGCGCCGGGTGAGGGAGCTGAGCGCGCGCGCTCTATGATTGCCTTGAATGCCGGTGCCGCAATCTATGTGTCGGGGGTTGCCGAAACATTGAAGGCGGGGATTGCCGCCGCCGACGATGTGATTACTTCCGGGGCTGCCTTAGACAAGCTCGACGCCTTTGTGGGCTTTACCAAGCAGTTACGGACTGAAGCATCATGAGTAAAAAACTAGCCACCCCTACAGTTCTTAAGAAAATTATTGATCGAAAAGTTGAGGAAGTGGGTGACCGAAAGCGTCGGCAAGGTTTAGCCGAGGTGAAGGGCTTGGCCGCTGAAGCTCCATCAACCCGGGGATTTATCAGGGCGTTACAGTGTCGCCTTACTGAAGGTCAGTCTGCGGTTATTGCGGAAGTAAAAAAGGCGAGCCCAAGCAAAGGTGTCATTCGCGCAGACTTCCGACCCGCAGACATTGCTGCGAGCTACGAGGCGGGCGGGGCAGCCTGTTTGTCTGTACTCACGGACATCGATTTTTTTCAGGGTGCCGATATGTATTTATCGGAGGCCCGCAACGCTTGTTCACTTCCCGTGATTCGTAAGGATTTCACCATTGACCCCTATCAAATTTGGGAAGCTCGAGCACTTGGGGCAGACGCTGTTTTATTGATTGTGTCTTGTCTTGAGTTCACTCAGTTACAGGAGCTTTACGGGGTTGCTCAAGAGGCAGGGCTCGATGCCCTAATTGAGGTTCATGACCGATCAGAGCTTGAGGAGGCCTTGCAGCTAAAGCCCCAGCTAATCGGCATCAATAATCGCGATCTTCATAACTTTGAAACCGATTTGGCGACCACCCTCAACTTGCTTTCGGATATTCCTGAGCATATTCAGGTAGTCACCGAGAGCGGTATACATACCACTGAAGACGTAAATCGCATGCGAGCGGCGGGTGTAGACACGTTTCTTGTTGGTGAAGCTTTTATGCGGGCCGTTGACCCTGGTTCAGAGTTGAGTCGGCTCTTTTGTCCGCCGCGATAAACATCGGTCTAAATCCTACGATAGAGCTTAGGGTAAAAAAAGTTATTTTTAGGCTCAGCTTTTCAAGCTTCGCCCCAACCTAAACTACCGCTATATTAGTCTGCAATAGCGACTATTAGCTGGGTTCATTGGGCAGAGGTTCTTTAGGTTCTCTTAACACCACAATCGTTTTCCCTGCGACTTCAATGAGCCCGTCTTGGCGCAGAGCTTTAAGTACTCTGCCAGCCATTTCTCGGGAGCAGCCCACAATTTTGCCCAGTTCTTGGCGGGTGATGCGAATCTGCATGCCTTCGGGATGTGTCATCGCATCAGGCTGCTTCGTCAGGTCGTTTAAGGTCTGGGCGATCCGCCCTGCAACGTCGACAAAAGCCAAGTCAGTTAACTTTCGGGTGGTGGTTCGCAGTCGATGTCCGATTTGTGTGGCCAATACGAATAGTATCTCGGGATAATTTCCCCGTACTTGGTGAAAACGATCATAACTAATTCTGGCGACTTCCACGGGTGCCCTAGCGACCAGATTGGCTGTACGGAACTCTTCGCCAAATAAACCCATCTCGCCAAAAAAATCGCCAGGATTAAGGTAGCTCACGACCATTTCTTGGTGAGCGTCATTGTCGTCGCCATCGATAATGACCGCCACTGAACCCTCTAAAATTAGATAAATGGAATCGCTAGGATCGCCCTGTTTCACAATGGTCTGACGCTGCTTGAAGGTTAGCCGCTCACATTGCCGGAGAAAATTCTCAGCCTCAGGGATTTGGCGCAGGACTTCAGCTTTCATTATGGGACGTTCCTCACATTATCGCTCTGGCAGTCTGAGCTAATAATTACACCAGCTCAACGGCTAATTTAAATAAAAATAAATATTTCCTAGTCCAAAATTTACAAATTAAAAAATATTAAATATAAAAATATCCAGATTGTTGGCTAAATTTCTCAACGTCTGGCGCTTGCCTCAAACCGCACGGATTAACTTTGTGATATTGATCACGGTCGCGCATTTGCAGTGTGGGCTAATAACGCTCCCACCTCAACGGCTCATCGCGTCTTATGACGGCGGGTGCGGAAGTCGTTATCATGCCCCGTCAAATACAGTAGACAGTGTTTTTTAGGCCAGCAACGCGGGGTGTTAGTGGGATGAAGGGTACGGTGAAGTGGTTGGATGGTGCGATGTTTGTAGCCGAATCAGGCAGCGGACACACCGTGGTTATGGATGGTCCTGAGGATCTAGGTGGGCGTAATCAGTCTCTAAGACCCTTGGAAATGCTGCTTTTGGGTACCGGCGGCTGTGCCATTTATGACGTCATTGCCATGCTCAAAAAGTCGAAGCAGCAGGTGACTGATTGTCGCGTTGAGCTTCAGGCGAAGCGCGTTGATGCGGTTCCAGCGGTTTTCGAGTCGATGAATTTACATTTTGTAGTGACTGGTCACGGCGTCAAGGAAAGTCAGGTGCGTCGAGCTGTTGAGCTATCGGCAGAAAAATATTGCTCAGCGTCCATTATGATGTCCAAGGCCGGTGTTCAGGTGTCTCACAGCTTTGCAGTGGAGGCGGCTGAAGAGCCTAAGTCTTCTTAGTGTAGTCAGGCGGGCGTCAAACCCAATAGGTGCTGCCGGTCATAAGTTTGGAAGCCTGTGTCATAACACGCTTGATTGGCTGGGGGAGTTCCTGACCACCTGCTTTAATCGCATTTGCACCGTGTCGCTCCTCGTCCTCGAGCATAGTTTGAAGAATGAGCTGCGATTTGCGATCGGTTTCCGGTAAGGTTTTTAAGTGGCTGCGCAGGTGGCTTGCAACACGCTCTTCGGTGGCGTGAACAAAGCCTAGGCTCACGCTGTCACCGACTAAGCCGGCAACGGCTCCCATAGCTAAAGATGCGCCATAAAATAGTGGGTTGAGTACGCTGGGTCTGGTGCCTAGCTCCTCCAAACGCTCTTCGCACCAAACGAGGTGGTCGATCTCTTCCTGGGCGGCTTCCTGCATTTCGCTTCGAGTGCCGACTGATTTGGCAGTCATTGCCTGTCCCTGATACAGGGCCTGAGCACAAACTTCCCCGGTGTGATTCACACGCATCAGTCCCGCCGAGTGCTTTCGCTCTTTGTCTGAGAGTTTGCTGTCGCGATGGCCTGCGGCAGGAGAGGGACGCATCGCTGAGGCGCCTTTACGTGAAAGCGTTTTAAGCATCCCGTCGACTTCAACTAATAAGCGATCTACTGGGGTGAGTTCACGTTGGTTCATAACCCAATTCTCTTCAAATCTTACTGCTACTTTAGCGATCTATGGCGCGCCAGCCAATATCACGTCGCAGGGTCTTACCGGGCCATTGAATTTTATCGGCCGCAATATAGGCTGATGCTTGTGCGGCAAGCGTGTCGATGCCTAACGCAGTTACGCATAAGACTCGGCCCCCACTGGTGCAATACACCCCGTCTTTATTTTCCGTGCCGGCATGAAAGACTTTTACGTCATCCGAGTTAGCCTCGTTTAGGCCTTCGATGACAGATCCCTTCGAATAGCTCCCGGGATAGCCCTCGGCGGCGAGCACTACTCCTAGCGCGGCGCGATTATCCCAATCGGCGGTTGTTGTGGCTAAACTTCCCGTTAACGCGGCACGACACAACGTATCCAAGTCGCTTTGCAGCCGCATCATGATCGGCTGTGTCTCCGGATCTCCAAAGCGGCAGTTAAATTCTATGACCCGAGGATTGCCCGCATCGTCGATCATTAGCCCGGCATATAAAAAGCCCGTATAGGGCATGCCATCTGCTGCCATTCCGGCCAATGTTGGGTTAATCACCTCACGCATAATGCGCTCGTGAATGGCTGGGGTCACAACCGGCGCTGGGGAGTAAGCCCCCATACCTCCAGTATTGGGTCCCGTATCGCCCTCACCAATACGCTTATGGTCTTGACTGCTGGCCATGGGGAGGGCGTGCTGACCATCGGCAATGACGATAAAGCTCGCTTCTTCACCGGCCAGAAATTCCTCGATGACCACCCGGCACCCGGCCTCTCCAAAGGCGTTCCCCGATAGCATATCGGTAACGGCTTCCTCGGCCTGAGCTAGCGTTTCGGCAACAATGACCCCCTTCCCTGCAGCGAGGCCATCAGCTTTGACGACAATGGGTGCACCCTGAGCGCGCAGGTAAGCTAAGGCGGGCTCAAGTTCGGTGAAGTTGGCGTATGTGCCGGTTGGGATATGGTGGCGGGCGAGAAAGTCCTTGGTAAAAGCCTTGGAACCTTCCAATTGTGCCGCTGCCTGACTGGGCCCGAAGCAGGCGAGACCCCGAGTGGTAAAGTAGTCAACGACCCCGCCCACCAAGGGTGCTTCTGGGCCGATCACGGTAAGCGCAACGTTATGGCTCTCGGCAAAGTCTGCCAGGGCAGTAAAGTCTAATACATCGATTGCGACGTTAGTCACCGCGGTCTCACCCGCTGTGCCAGCATTTCCAGGAGCGGCATAGACGTGGTCAACGTGTGCCGCCTGGGCAAGTTTCCAGCACAGCGCGTGCTCCCGACCGCCGCTCCCTACAACAAGAATATTCATCTTCAGTCTCCTCGTTGCTGGTTAGTGACGGAAATGTCGCATGCCTGTAAATACCATGGCCATTCCTGCTTCATCGGCAGCGGCAATTATTTCGTCATCTCGAATTGAGCCGCCAGGCTGGATTACCGCAGCAATGCCACGCTCCGCGGCATTGTCGATACCATCGCGAAAGGGGAAAAATGCATCCGAAGCCATGATCGCACCCCGAACTTCAAGCTTGGCATGCTCTGCTTTAATCGCAGCAATGCGAGCAGAATTGACCCGAGACATTTGTCCTGCACCCACGCCAATTGTCCGGTTATTGGCCGCATAAATGATGGCGTTGGACTTTACAAATTTGGCGACTTTCCAAGCGAAAAGTAAATCGAGCCACTCTTGTTCGGTGGGCTGGCGTTGGCTGACCACTTTCAGGTCGTCCCGATTAATCATCCCGTCGTCACGATCTTGTACCAGCAAGCCACCATTGACCCGCTTGAAGTCTTGGGCGCCGACTGGCGCGCTCCACTCACCGGTTTTGAGAACGCGTATATTTTTCTTTGCCGCAATCACAGATAACGCCGCGGCATTGACCTCTGGAGCGATAATGACCTCAACAAATTGGCGGTCAACAATTGTCTGGGCGGTAGCGGCGTCCAATTCGCGGTTAAACGCAATAATGCCACCGAAGGCAGATTCGGGATCAGTGTGAAACGCGAGATCGTAGGCATCACCTAGAGAGTCTGACACTGCAACACCACAGGGGTTTGCATGCTTCACAATGACGCAAGCGGGCTCGTGGAAATTTTTAACGCACTCCAATGCAGCATCGGTATCAGCAACATTATTGTAAGACAGAGCTTTCCCTTGCAGCTGCGTCGCGGTTGCGATGCCAACTTCTTTTGGGGAGTGCTCTTTATAAAAAGCTGCTTGCTGATGGGGGTTTTCGCCGTAGCGCATGGTTTCAGCTTTGACGAGTTGTAGGTTAAGCGTGCGAGGGAAGCCCTCGCTACCATTGCCTAGCTGCTGGCCAAAGTAGTTGGCAATAGCGCCGTCATAATGTGCCGTATGTTCAAAGGCTTTTATAGCGAGATCGAAGCGGGTTTCGTGTCTGATGGCATTGTCGTGGGCGTCGAGTTCTTCAATAAGACACGCATAGTCCCCTGCGTCGACAACAATGGTCACGTCGCGGTGGTTCTTTGCCGCGGCACGGACCATGGTGGGTCCGCCGATATCGATATTCTCAATCGCATCCTCGAGACTGCAGTCCGGGCGAGCAACGGTGGCCTCAAAGGGATACAGGTTGACTACGACCATGTCGATCGGGGCAATGTCATGGCTGGCCATCACGCCATCGTCGGTACCGCGACGACCTAAAATACCGCCATGAATAGTGGGGTGAAGTGTTTTAACACGCCCGTCCATCATTTCCGGAAAGCCGGTATGGTCAGAAACTTCGGTAACAGGCAGCCCCGCTTCACGGAGCAATTTGCAGGTCCCTCCAGTAGACAGTAACGCGACGTTACGATCGACCAGTGCCTGCGCAAAATCGACGATGCCGGTTTTGTCAGAGACACTGATTAGGGCGCGGCGTACAGGGGCAAGGTGTGACTCAGTCATGGTGTGAGGGGTCCTAAAGAGCGAGGTGGGTAAGTGTTAAATAAGATGGTACTGACGAAGCTTTTTACGCAGCGTGCCTCGGTTGAGGCCTAGTATCGCGGCGGCTTTACTCTGGTTGCCGCCTGTTTCTTGCAAAACTGCTCGAAACAGGGGCTCTTCAACCTGAGCAAGGACTAGTGCGTGGAGATCGGTGCAGGTGGCGCCATCAAGTTGTTCAAAAAAATGTGTAATGCTCTCCTTGGCACTTTCGCGAAGGGGGCGTGGTGGGACGGGGTTCTTTTCTGTAGTCACGCCGCTAGCTCGTTATTGCGAAGAGTGCAAGGGTTGTCAGTACACAATAGTTCAAGAGTTTGTAGCAGCGTCTGCTGGGCTTCGGCATCTTGCAACGCGTTGAAGTGGCGCTTCCATTCGGTGAAAGAACTGGCCACGTCATGTTCAATCGCGTCTAAAAACCAGCCCACGTGTTTCCGGGCGATACGAATGCCCATGAAATCACCATGAAAGTCATGGAGCGCGGTCAGGTGGCAGCGCATCTGTAAAAAACGTTCAGCTAATGAGGGCAGAGGTGTTCGCAGGCCGGCTAATGATTGCGCGATAGCGCCGGGCAGCCAGGGGCGCCCTAAGGCTGCGCGGCCGATCATGATGCCTGCTGCACCGGTTTTCTGCAGTACCGCCAGAGCCTGCGCTGGCGTCGTGATGTCACCATTGGCTAGAACAGGAATACTGACGGCATCGACGATACGCTCGATCGTATGATACTCAGCCTCTCCTTTAAAACGGTCTGCTCTTGTTCTACCGTGCACCGTCAGCAATTGTATGCCGGCGTCTTCGGCAATTTTGGCAATGGCCACACCATTGCGCTGTTGCGGGGAGACTCCCGTGCGAATCTTCAGCGTTACCGGCACGTCGACCGCAGACACTACCGCTTTTAAAATTTCAGCAACGCGATCTTCATCAGCTAAAAGTGCTGAGCCTGCTGCCTTTTTACACACCTTTTTAGCCGGACAGCCCATATTGATATCGATAACGTCGGCGCCGTCATCGGCGTTGAGTCGCGCGGCGTTGGCCAATTGCTGAGGCTCACTGCCAACAATTTGCACCGATCGGAGACCGCCTTTGGCACTGTGACGGCGGCGTAAAGAAGATTTGCGTGACGCAAGTAGTTTGGGGTCGGAGGTAAGCATTTCCGCAACGGCCAAACCTGCCCCTAGCCCCACGCACAGCTCCCGCATGGGCAAGTCAGTGACGCCAGCCATTGGTGCAAGTACCACAGGGTTCGCCAACTTAAAGCCACCAATATTTAAACATGTTGGTACCAGCAGTCCCGTCTCTGCCGCTTTGTGCGAAGACGAGGAGGTAACTATTGGGCTTGGTGTTTCAGTCACTAAGACTTACCAGGGTACGATCGGGGGCTGCAAAGCATACAGCGCAATGGCGATAGGATGAAGTGGAAAGGTTAAATTTTAACCAGTTGCGCGCTAGGTTAGCGCCAACCCTGCCATAATTTTCCACGCAAAAGGCGCTATTAATTTGCGTCAATCCATTAGACAGCTCGAAACGTATGGTTCAGAATGTTCCGAAAATTAATATAACTGACGTGAACTAGCAGCGAACTGTCGAGATGTCTGATATTTTGTTAATCAACGGGCCCAACTTAAATTTGCTGGGCACACGCGAACCTGATCGCTACGGCAACGAGTCCCTAGAAATGATCACGGATCGCCTGTGTGAGGAGGCCGAGCGTTCGGGTGTTTCGTTATCCTGTGTACAGAGCAATGCAGAGCACGAATTGATCGATGCGATTCATAGTGCTCCTTTAGCCAATACACGCTTTATTATCATCAACCCCGCGGCTTTTACGCACACCAGCATTGCACTTCGTGATGCTTTGCTCGGGGTGGCTATCCCTTTCATTGAGGTACACATTTCCAATGTGCATGCCCGGGAAGCTTTTCGTCAGCACAGCTATTTATCCGATATTGCCGAGGGCGTTATTTGTGGCCTAGGCAGTTTCGGTTATGACTGCGCCCTTGCCGGTGCATTGAAAAAACTTACTCCAAATTTTAAGCCTGCCTGAGGGTCAACACTATGGATATTCGCAAAGTCAAAAAGTTGATTGAGCTCTTAGAAGAGTCAAATATTGACGAAATTGAAATTATTGAGGGAGAGGAATCAGTTCGCATCAGCCGCAACAGCTACGCTGCCCAAGCCGCCGTAAATTATGCGCCGCCCGCTGTTCCAGCACCTGTGGCCGCTGCACCAGCGCCCGCAGCTGCTCCCGCTGCGGTAGAGCCAGTGGCAGAGACGATCTCAACAGACAATGCGGTGCTCTCTCCCATGGTGGGTACGTTCTATCGCTCACCCAGCCCGGAGGCTGGCGCTTTCGTTGAGGTCGGGCAAGTAGTGCGCGTTGGCGATGTTCTGTGCATTGTTGAAGCCATGAAGATGATGAATCAGATTGAGGCCGATCGGGCTGGTACTGTGACGGCGATTCACGTGACAGATGGCGAGCCCGTAGAGTTCGACCAACCCCTCATCACCATTGCCTGAGCCTGTAGGTAGCTCATTGCGCTATCGACCAAGAGGAATCATTTGATGTTAGATAGAGTTTTGATCGCCAACCGAGGCGAAATTGCCCTGAGGATTTTGCGCGCTTGCCGAGAGTTAGGCATTGAGACGGTTGCGGTTCATTCAACGGCAGATCGTGAATTGAAGCATGTCCGCCTTGCTGATCAGGCCGTCTGTATTGGACCGCCAAATTCAACGCTGAGTTATTTGAATGTGCCTGCGATTATTAGTGTGGCTGAGGTGACAAATACTGACGCCATCCATCCGGGCTATGGATTCTTGTCCGAAAATGCCGATTTCGCCGAGCAGGTCGAGAAGAGTGGCTTTGTATTTATTGGCCCCACTGCAGAAACCATTCGCCTGATGGGTGACAAAGTGTCGGCAAAGCACCAAATGCAACGCTCTGGTGTGCCAACGGTGCCGGGTTCCGAGGGAGCCGTTCCCGAGGACCCCGACGAAGTTTTACGTATTGCCCGAGATATTGGCTACCCCGTTATTGTGAAGGCTGCAGCGGGTGGAGGCGGGCGTGGTATGCGTGTGGTGCACAACGAGGAAGTGCTGCTCAGCTCGATTCAGGTGACGCAGTCTGAGGCTAAGGCGGCTTTTGGATCACCGGTGGTTTATATCGAGAAGTTCCTCCAACGGCCGCGTCACGTAGAGATTCAGATTCTTGCCGACGGTCAGGGCAACGCCATTCACCTGGGTGATCGCGACTGCTCTTTGCAGCGGCGGCACCAGAAAGTTATTGAAGAGGCGCCGGCACCTGGTATTGATGAGAAGCTGCGCGCTGAAATCGGCGATGCCTGCGTCAAAGCCTGTATCGATATTGGTTATCGCGGCGCCGGTACGTTTGAGTTTTTGTACGAAGATGGCGGTTTTTATTTCATTGAGATGAATACGCGGGTTCAGGTAGAGCACCCGGTAACCGAGATGATTACTGGCGTGGATATTGTCCGAGAGCAATTACTAATTGCCTCAGGTGAAAAGCTCTCGATTCGTCAGGAAGATGTGGTGTTTAAAGGGCACGCTTTAGAGTGTCGAATCAATGCCGAAGACCCCCGAAATTTCTTACCTTCTCCCGGCAGGATCAACACCTTTCATGCTCCGGGCGGCCCTGGGGTTCGTGTTGATTCACACGTTTACAGTGGTTACACCGTGCCTCCCCATTACGACAGCCTGATCGGCAAGCTGATCACCCATGGGGATACCCGTGCTGGGGCGCTGGTTAAAATGCGTCAGGCCCTTGATGAGCTGGTCGTCGAGGGTATCCGAACTAACTCAGCGCTTCACCGACAGTTGGTTGTTGACCCTTCATTTATGGCGGGTGGCGTCAGCATTCACTACCTCGAGAGCAAGCTGGAACACGAGAATTGACCGATACGGGTTGGCAAGAGCTGCGCTTCAGTACAGTCCCTGACCACCTCGATAGCCTGGAGTCATGGTTGTTTGATCAGGGAGCCCTTGCGGTGACGCTTGAAGACAATGCTGACGAACCACTTTTAGAGCCAGGACCCGGTGAGACGCCGCTTTGGCAAAACATCAAGCTGGTCGCCTTGTTTGAAACGGGGCGCGACCTGTCTCCAATCCTAGCGGATGTGCCATCACAGTGGGTGACCGCATCTGCAGCGGAGGCCAGTTTTGTTCCTGACCAAGATTGGGAACGGGCTTGGATGGCAGATTTTCAGCCATTGAAAATGGGTCGTCGGCTTTGGATTTGCCCCAGCTGGTGCGAGCCGCCGGATCCAGATGCCGTCAATATTCATCTGGATCCCGGCCTTGCCTTTGGGACGGGGACACATCCCACCACTGCGATGTGCCTGGCTGAGCTCGACGCCAGCATTCGGCCCGGCACGAACCTCATCGACTATGGCTGTGGCTCTGGCATTTTGGCTATTGCCGGTTTAAAGCTGGGCGCGTCTAAAGCCTTTGCAGTCGACAATGATCCTCAAGCTGTGACTGCCACACTCGATAACGCTCAGCGCAACACGGTGACTCAGGAGGACCTTGATGTTTTTTTGGTTTCTCAAGCAGATACTCAGGCGCGGTTGCGGCCTGTTGATCTGGTAATAGCCAATATACTTGCAGGCCCCTTGGAGGCGCTGGCGCCGACATTAGTAAATTTAATAAATCCCGGTGGCCGTTTGATTTTGGCAGGTCTGCTCAATGAGCAGGCAGCGGGCCTTATAGCCACCTATAAGCCTTGGGTAGCTCTGACTGCGGTACAAGAAAAGGATGGCTGGACGCTGCTAGCTGGTGAAAAGCTTCCAGAGTAAGTCCCCGAGAGGTTCGCCTTTTTCGTCGATCGCTCCAACCCCCAGGGCTCCAAACCTTTGGCCTAGTGATTGTGCTTTGTAGAGAGCTGGCCCTATTGCGAGCGTTGGGTGGCCAATGGCGCCCAGCTAGCCTTGGGCCAATAACTCTCGCAGGTCAATTAAGGCGGCATTTGCCCGTGAAATATAGTTAGCCATGACCAACGAGTGATTGGCCCATAGACCAAAACCTGACCCGTTGAGAATTATTGGGCTCCAGACAATGCCCTGTGTTGCCTCCAACTCTCTAATGATCTGCTGCAAACTGACCCGAGCATTCTTTTTTTCTAAAACGCCGGCGAAATCGATTTCTGCACCCTTTAGAAGGTGAATCAAAGCCCAGGCGGCCCCGCGACTTTCATAAAATACATCGTCAATCTCGGACCAGGGCGTTTTGATTTCTTGTTCTTCGGGGTCAATGGTTGCAGCCGATGCGGTGGGGTCCCCTGCCAGGTCAGTATTTAACCTTCGTTGTCCAACACTTGCCGATAAACGCTGCGACAGACTGCCCAAACGTTTTTCAATCATTCCCAACCAAAAGCCTAAATTGTCGGCTCGCGCATAAAATCGCGCGCCTTCAGGGCCCTTCTCAGGTAGCCGCGCTAAGTAGGCCTTAAGGTACTTATTGGCGCTGCGGTATTCTCGTTCAGAAGCGGGCAGTATCCAGCTGTCTGATTGAAAGTTGATCCTTGGCTCAGCCAGGGTTAGGTCTACATCTTCACGAGATTGGCTTTGTGAACGACTTAAAACCTCGCGTAGTGCTCTGGCAAGATCTCGTGACTGTACGAGTACGCCGTATTCCCAGTTGGGCATGTTGTCTATAAATAAACCCGGCGGTAGCAGGTCGTTATGAGTGTAGCCCCCGTCCTTTTCGAGCAAGGTATCGATTACTTCGATCAGTGCAAGAGTGGTGGCACTGCCGGGCACCAGGGGCTGTCCACTGGTAGCCGAGTAGTCCTGGGTTTTTGTAGTCATGTCAAAAGCGGGGGGAGCCGCACTCCACCAGATGGCAAGAACAATCATGACAAGTAGGTACAGAGCACCTACACCAGCGACAAGCTTGCCCATGGGGCCGTCTGTCTTGGCGAACCCCGATAAAACCAAAGAGTCTCTCGCTTGTTGAAAGAAAGTACGAATTCGGGTGGTTACAGACATCAGGCTGAATTCCTCAATGGTGGTGATGATTCATGCTGTCGGCATCCCGTTGCACGATGGCGGTTGCACAGGTTTTATCCTCTGCGCTGAGCAGACAAATCTCCACCTCTGAGCCGGTGGCTGGCATCGCATTAATACCCGTGAGCATTAAGTGTAAACCAGCGGGTTTGAACTCAACGACTTCACCTGGTGCCAAGGTAAGGTCGGTCACTGGGACCATTCTCATTCGATCACCGGTTTGTACGCTTTCGTGCAGCGTTGTGTCCGCTGCAACGCTCGAGCTAGCCCCGGTAATGGTTAACGGTGTATTGCCTTGGTTAGACAGTTGGCCATAGGCGGCCGTCATCGATTGTGTCGGGGGCATTGCTCGCACCCAGAGTTGTTCCAGCTCTAATTCAGCGGCGGCCATTGAGCTGACACCGACACTGAGTAATGCCACAAGCCACCCTGCTTTAACCGGGCGCCGTGAAGAGAGGGCGCTCCGGCCCAGTGAAGAACCTAGGGTCATTTTGCAGGTCCTATGCTCGAGACGCGATCAAGCGCGCCAAGTACAATTCCGGGGGTGAGCAGTTGGGGCAGTATAAAAGGGTCGCCCTTTGGTGGGTACATAACATACAGCGGAATACCACTGCGACCGTGACTGTTTACAAAAGTGCCAATCACCGGATCATATTGAGTCCAGTCGGCGACCATGTAGACAACGCCTCTTTCGGCAAAAGCTGCGGTCATTGCGTCTGTAAATAAGACCGCTTGCTCGTTCGCAAGGCAGGTAATACACCAGTCGGCAGTAACGTCGACAAACACTGGAACACCCTCGTCACGCAGGCCTTGGAGTGTTGTCTCTGACCAGGTAATCGTACCTTCACGCTGGGTTTCAGTGCCGGTGCCGGGTGCAGGCCCTCGCAATGTCGCGAGAAACAGTGCGAGGCAAATACATACCAACGCGATAAGGCGGCGAAGGTGACTGCCACGGTAAAGCCATAGGCCCAAAGCGAGCATGACGAGCCCAGCCAATGCTGTGGCCATGGTATCAACCCCGGCTTGCTTACCCGCTACCCAGAGTAGCCAGACTGCCGTGGCGTAGAGAGGAAAAGCCAGAAGCTCCTTCAGTGTCTCCATCCAAGCGCCGGGTTTGGGCAGGACTCGACGCGCCAGTGCACTGTAGCTGAGAAGCACCATAGGGCTTGCCATACCCACGCCCAAGGCGGCGAATACCGACAGGGCAATAGGTGCGGGCTGAGTCAGGGCGAAGCCCAAAGCTGAACCCATAAAAGGGGCGGTGCAAGGACTGGCGACGACGACGGCAAGAACCCCTGTGAAAAAGCTGCCCCGGTTACCGCCCTGACTGGCTAAATTACCACCGAGGTTCATGAGACTGCCGCCAAACTGCACCATGCCTGAGAGCGACAAGCCCATAGCCGTAAATAAATAGGCGAGGGCAATGACGAAGCCGGGTGATTGCAGTTGAAATCCCCATCCAATTGCTGACCCCATACCTTGTAAGGTCATTAAGACACTGGCGACGGCCACGAAGCTGACAACCACACCGATCAAGTACCACCACGTGTGGCGGTGGTGGGTGCTCGGGTCGCCGGTGGCGAATCCTAGAACCTTGAGTGACAGAATTGGGAAAACACAGGGCATGGCATTGAGAATAACGCCGCCCAGAAAAGCGAAAACCAGTGCTAGCCAAAGGGAGGGGCCTGCAGCGTCGGTTTGCTGCGCTTTGGAACTAGGCGTTCCACCGGCGACTTTCGTTCCCAGGGTGCCGCTGCCGTCATCCTTCGTAACGGTTCCGGTTTGTCCGTTGACGATAAATTTTTCGGTGTAAGGCGGGTAGCAAAGCCCGGCATCAGCACAGCCCTGTGACGTGATTGATAGCCTTGCCTCGGAAAAATCCTGGTCACTTAGCAGTCGGATATCTGCGTAGGTGTAGTAGACACTGACATCACCAAAAAATTCGTCGTTCTTGTCTAAGGCGGGAGAAAATTCAAAGGTGGTGTTAATGAGCCCTTGTTCGTTCTCTAATTTGGCCTTGAATCGGTGCTGATACAGGTAGTAATCATCCTCGATCTGCCAATAAAGACGGATTTCTTGCCCTGATACTATTTCGACCTCTAACTGGTATGCCTCGTTAACTGGCAGGAACTCGTCAGACTGTCCAACGAGGTCGCTCAAACCCTGACCCTGAGTCACCAGTGGTAGGCAAAGGAAGAGTCCTAGAAGAAATGACCGAAGCCCCAGAGATCGAAGCCTAGATGATCGAGACCCCGGTGATCGAGATATAGCCTCTGTCATGGCCAACTCAGCCCTTTTGGTCATAGCGGAGACGGGTACCCGTATTCAGTGACAGTCGAATTTCCTCGGGGCTGAGCTCTGATGGAAAATACACTCCGGAGACCTTGGCATCCATTAGGCTTGCTCCTCGCAGATTGGTCTCGCGAAAATCTATACCGGAGAGATCGGCATTGCGAAAATAAGCGTTGGAGAAATCTAACCCTGCCGCGTTTAGCTTGCGCAAATCCCGACCTCGGTAGTCCCCACTTTTTAAATGGCTGGTATCCATTGTGTCGCGACTCGCGTTAAAGGCGTCAACATCTTCGTGCCTTAACATCTGATACAACGGATCGGGTTTAATTGCGGGCTTAGTCGTCTGCTCAGTCATGATTTCGATCTCATCCTTCAATCTGCTGCGTTACTTTTTACATAAGGCAGCGGCTATTTAATCACCAAAAAATTCACGGCGCAGCGCAGGGTAGCCCTCGGCTTGCAAGCGTGGTCCAAAATATTTTACGACTTCGCCCGCAGCGCGGACTGCAAATTCTGCAGCTCGCCCATAATCCTCGCCCCGTGAGATCGCATATAAAAAAGCACCGGCAAACATGTCTCCGGCGCCATTGGTGTTGAGGGCGTCGACAGTGTGGGCGTCAACTTCGAAGAGCTGGCTACCGTCAAAGGCTATCGCGCCTTTGGCTCCCAAGGTCACAACAAAGCTCTTAGCGACCTTTTTGATGGCTTCCATGGCTACGTCCAGGCGGTCAGTATTACCCCACTCGAGGGCCTCTGCTTCATTACAAAAGACCAGATCGACACCGTCCCCAACCAGCTGCTCCATATTGTCGCGAAAGTACATGACCATACCGGGATCAGAAAAACTAATAGCGGTCTTAACGTTATTGGCTTCGGCAACCTTTCGTGTGTGCAACGCAGCGTCATGTCCCGTGGGTGACGTAACTAGGTAGCCCTCGAGGTAAACCCAGTCCGAGCTGGCAATCGCTTGATCATCGACCTCGGCAGTGGATAGGGTCTCAGACACGCCCAAAAAGGTGTTCATACTGCGTTCAGCATCGGGGGTAATAAGCACCAGGCATTTGCCCGTTGTACCGCTTCCCCGTTTATCGGTCAGGCTGTGGGCCACCCCCGACGCTTCGAGATCAGCGAGGTAGATGTCGCCATCAGCATCGTCGGCTACCTTGCAGCTCATAAACGTGGGAGCGCCAAATAAGGCAGTGGCGATCATGCTGTTGCCAGCGCTGCCTCCTGAAGCGTGACTCGCGCCAACCAAGTGCCCTTGAAGGTGACCCATTAGCTCCGCTTGACGGTCCTCATCGACTAAAGTCATGACGCCTTTTTCAACGGCCATCGCTCCTAACTCGCTGTCGTTCACTTGGATTTCGGTGTCGACCAATGCTGCCCCAATGGCGTAAACAGAATACTGCGTCACTTGTGCTGTCCTTAAATGTGAAATTAAGGCTCGATGATAACCGATGTCGCTGCGTAAGGCCCCGTAGCAAGTCCGCAATGCTGTCATCTTTACATTCCCAGCCCCGGCAGCGCAGAACTTTTAAGGTGTGTAAACTCAATGGCAAATTTTCCAGAAGTTCTAAAGATGTTGAATGAACTTGCATTGCCCCGCTTAAGTGTCGAGATATAAGGGTCACGATGGTCTTTAACCAGCTTATGCCACGTTTGCAGCGTTATGAAAAACCAGATCGTGCCTACGGTGAGGTAACGCGACGCGCTGCGGTTGCGATTGTCTTACACGAGGCTGAAGGAGAGCTTTGCCTTCTTATGATTCGTCGCGCCCAGCGCGAGGGAGATCCGTGGTCAGGGCACATGGCCTTTCCCGGGGGCCGGCGAGACCCTGATGATATTGACGACCGATTTTGCGCTATTCGAGAAACTCGCGAGGAAATAGCCCTAGACCTTGATGCGCTGGGGAGTGAAGTCTGTGCACTGGGTGAAGTTAATACCGGATGGCGGGCAGACCGCCCCGAAATGCTGGTGGCCCCATTTATCTACCGGGTCGAACAACTACCCGAACTCGATTTGAACTACGAAGTCGACGCTGTCGTGTCAGTGCCCTTGAGGTTTTTAATGGATCGCAGCAACCGTGTGCCACTGGCCTGGGAGTGGCGGGGTACCCAAGTTGAGTCTGACTCGTATCTTTATCGGGACAACCGCATTTGGGGATTGTCTCTTATGATGATCGATGAGTTGATTGAAGCAGCTGAGCGGTAGCTAGCGCGGGCTATTAACAGGCGCTTTGTTATCGGGTAAAAGCGTGTCCTGCCCGCGTAAAAAGCTCCGCGTGTTCAGCATTAAGGCGCGAGCCTCGGGGTCCTCCTCGGCCGCACTTTTCAAGTTTTCAACCCCCACGCTGCCGGTCAAATGGCTGCGCAGTAGATCGATAAGAACTGGGTTCATGTCAGGGTCAAAATCCCAACGGGGCGTTCCGGGGACAAGATTGCCGCGAACAGTGCCGCCATGGGCTCGAAGAAAATACCCTCCGCAACTGGAGAGAACCCAGTCATTGAGGCGCCCGTAGCTAATGTTAGGTGTCAACGGATCAAAGGCGTCATCAGGCAGCGTTTCAATATGTTGCAGCGCCATAACCCAGCGGCTGCCGAGAGGAAATGTTTCAATCGCAGGGCGGCAATAGTTTCTGGCCTTGAGCCACACTCTAATGTGAGTGTGCCAATCGGGTCCCCGAAGCACTTCTTCAATGGCAAAATCTGCTGCGTTGCCCCGGTGTTCGGTTACGGCTCCTAGGACGATGAGATCTGCGCCGTCGGCAACTTCAGTAAAACTGCCCTCCCAGAGACAGGTGCAGACATCGATTGGATTGCTCTCCTGCTCGTCACCGGCTGAACCGTAGGGCGCCAGCAAAAGCACCGCGACAGCCAGCAGTGGTTTCAGTACAACGGTCCGCACAAAAATCCAAGGAGTCACAGCGATCAAATTTAGTTTGATATTACTTTGTGAGGAGCCGTGCGGCTTCCAAAGCAAAATAGGTCAAGATGCCGTCGGCTCCTGCGCGCTTGAAGGCTAGCAACGATTCCAAGGTGACCGCGTCGCGGTCGAGCCAGCCCTGGGCGAAGGCCGCTTGGTGCATGGCGTACTCCCCACTTACCTGATAAGCGAAGGTCGGTGCATGGAGTTCATCTTTAACCCGGCGCACTACATCGAGATAGGGCATTCCAGGCTTGACCATAATCATATCGGCGCCCTCCTGAAGATCTAGGGCACACTCATGTACGGCCTCGTTCAGGTTGGCTGGATCCATTTGATAGGTCTTTTTATCGCCACCTTTAAGGTTACTGGCTGAGCCTACGGCATCTCGGAAAGGTCCGTAGTAACTTGAGGCATATTTGGCGGCATAGGCCATGATTAGGGTGTTGCTATGCCCTGCACTTTCTAAGGCGTTTCTGATCGCGCCAATTCGACCATCCATCATGTCTGAAGGCGCCACACAATCGGCACCTGCTGCTGCATGCGAGAGTGCCTGCTTGACTAACGTCTCGGTAGTGATGTCATTGAGTACGTATCCTGCCTCGTCGATAATGCCGTCTTGTCCGTGGGTGGTGTAGGGGTCTAGGGCGACGTCAGTCATGATCCCTAGCTCAGGCACGGCTTCTTTAAGTGATGCAACGGTGCGCTGTACCAAACCGTCAGGCGACCAGGCAGCCTCAGCAAGCAGCGACTTGTGCTCTGAGCCCACGACTGGAAACAACGCGAAGGCTGAAACGCCTAGGGCAGCGGCCTCCCGCGCTTGCTCAATCAAAAGATCAACGCTGAGTCGCTCGATACCAGGCATAGAGGCAACAATTTCTGTCTGGCCTTTACCTTCTAAAACAAACACTGGGTAAATCAGATCTTGCGGGGTGAGGGTGTTTTCGGAGACCAACGCCCGGGAAAAAGGTTGAGCTCGTAGGCGACGCATGCGCGTTTGTGGAAAGGGTCCTCTTGCCGTGGTCATAGTGATCTCCTCACAGGCTAGAAAAAGCTTTGGTCGCAGCGTGAATGGTAGCCTCAATATCGGCGTCACTGTGTGCTGAAGACATAAAGCCTGCCTCAAAGGACGCTGGAGCGAGGTAAACGCCGCTTTCAAGCATGCTATGGAAAAACTGGCTGAAGCGCTCGGTATCACTGTTGATCACCTGTTCGTACCGGGTGACCTTGGGCTCCTCAGTAAAGAATCCGCCAAACATAGTGCCCGCATGGTTGGTGGTGAAGGGAACCCCGGCCTTGTCTGCTGCGCCTTGCATACCCTTTACCAGCTCTTGCGTGTGGCGGAAGGGGGTGTCGTAAAAGCCATCCCGACCAATAATTGTTAAGCAGGTGAGTCCCGCGGCCATCGCCACTGGATTTCCCGACAGAGTTCCCGCTTGGTAAACAGGACCCAAAGGAGAGATGTGCTCCATAATATCTCGGCGGCCGCCAAAAGCTCCAACGGGCATACCACCACCAATAACCTTTCCGAAGCAGGTGAGGTCAGGCGTGATGCCCAGCCAGCCCTGAGCGCATTGCGTGCCGAACCGAAAGCCTGTCATCACTTCGTCGAAAATGAGTATCACGCCATGCTGTGTGCAGAGCTCTCGAAGCGTCTCGAGAAAACCCGGCTCAGGCAGGATGCAGTTCATGTTACCCGTTATGGGTTCAATGATGACGCAGGCGAGTTCAGAGCCCATTTCTTCAAAGGCGACTCCGAGAGCCTCGATATCATTAAAAGGTAGTGTGATTGTGTGCTGCGCCAAAACCTCGGGAACTCCCGGGGAGCTGGGCACCCCAAAGGTGAGGGCCCCCGATCCAGCTTTTATCAGCAGTGAATCCGAGTGGCCGTGGTAACACCCTTCAAATTTTACGATCTTATCCCGGCCGGTTGCGCCCCGCGCCAACCGCAGCGCACTCATGGTGGCTTCAGTGCCCGAGCTACACATCCTCACCAGCTCTACGCTGGGAACATAATCGATGATGAGCTCAGCAACTTCACATTCAATTTCAGTGGGGCAGCCAAAGCTCAAGCCAGTTTCGGCGGCCTTGATCACGGCCTCACGGACTTCGGGGTGATTGTGTCCCATAATCATCGGGCCCCACGACAGTACGTAGTCGATATAGCGCTGGCCGTCCGCGTCCCAAATATAAGCGCCGTCAGAGCGCTCCATAAACCGTGGGGTTCCCCCTACGGCTTTAAACGCTCGAACCGGCGAATTGACTCCGCCGGGTATCGTATTTTTGGCGCGCTCGAACAGTGCTTCAGATCGGTTCATAACAACTCAGCTTTGTAGACGTTAACAGCGGGACATTATTGCAGGGCTGGACTCGTGCAGAAAGTCCTGAATTAAAACGGGCGCAGGTAAACGAGGCCAACAATGGCGAATAACACCAAAACCGGGGCTTCATTGAAAAACCGATAGAAAACGTGTGACTTATCGTCCTCACCCCGGTTGATGCGGCCCATGTAGATGCCGCACTGCACATGGTAGGCGATTAGTAAGGCCACGCCGCCCAGCTTAAATTGCATCCAGCTGGCGTTGATGTAGTAATCCCACTGATAACTGAGTCGCCACAGGCCAAAGATAACGGTCAAAACCATGAAGGGCGTAACAAACTTGAAGAGTTTACGTGCCATGGTCGCTAGGGTGCGTTGGGTGTTGATATCGTCGGCTTGTGCGTAGTACACAAAAATTCGTGGCAGGTAGAAGAGGCCAGCGAACCAGCAGACCATAAAAATTACATGTAAGGCCTGAACCCAGAGCATGGCATCCTCGACGTATAATCTCCGTTACTATGCGCACTACCATATCAGAACACGAGGATCTCATGGTCAAGGTAGGAATAATTGGAGCAACAGGCTACACCGGAGTCGAGCTGCTGCGACTGTTGCTGAGGCATTCAGATGTGACCGTGCAGGTGGTCACCTCGCGAACTGAAGTAGGTCGACGCCTTGATGCGCTTTTCCCGACACTTCGAGGCCACACAGAGCTGGTTTTTACAGATCCTGACTCTACCGAGCTAATGGGGTGCGACCTGGTATTTTTCGCAACGCCCCATAATGTAGCCATGCGTAGCGTGCCTCGGTTACTGGAAGCGGGGGTTCGCGTCATCGACTTGTCAGCCGATTACCGACTGCAAGACTCAAAGGTTTGGTCACAGTGGTATGGAGAAGATCATGTCAGCCCAGATTTATGTGCCGGTGCTGTTTATGGGCTGCCAGAGGTAAATAGAGCCGCTATCGCTGATGCCAGTTTGGTGGCTTGCCCGGGCTGTTATCCCACAGCAGTGCAACTGGGCTTCTTGCCACTTCTAAAGGCTGGCGTGGTGGAACTGCAGTCATTAATAGCCAGCTGCGCTTCGGGTGTTAGCGGTGCGGGCCGTCAAGGCAAAATTCCCAGCCTACTGACAGAGGCCAGTGAGAGCTTTAGAGCTTATGGCGTTATGGGTCACCGGCATCTGCCCGAAATTGAGCAGGGCCTCACACAAATGGCCGATACACCGGTGCAGCTGACCTTTGTGCCTCATTTGGCTCCGATGAATCGAGGTATTCTTGCGACATTATTTGCGCAGTTAAAAGAAGATGCTGGAGATTGTCAGGCGCTGTTCGAATCTACTTACGCGAATGAGCCCTTCGTTGATGTTTTGCCGGAGGGTGAGCAACCCGATACTCGCTATGTGCGTGGCAATAACCGCTGTCAGCTGTCTGTGACTGTCCCTCAGGGCCGCAGAACGGTGGTGGTCACCGCAGCAATAGACAACCTCACCAAGGGTGCTTCGGGTCAGGCTGTGCAGGCTATGAATATCATGCTCGGGCTCCCAGAATTACGCGGTCTTGAACTCATCTCGGTCACCCCTTGAGGGACAAAAGCTAGTGGCGCGACATCACCCCCGTACCATCATTCGACGTGATCATCCGCGTCGCGCGCTCGTCGTGCGCGCTCTCTTTATCGTGGTGCTGGCCGGGCTGCTCGTTAGCGCTTTTTTTGGGGGCCATCGCACGGGTTTGATCACTCATGTTCCAATCAATGATGGCAGTGACGATTTCAGAGCCCGTGTTATCGAGCTCGAAACTCGAGCCGAGCTCGATAAGCGGGCGCTGATTACCTTGATGGAGTCTTTGGCTAACAGCCGGGGCGTCGTCACAGAGCTCGAAGGGGAGCTC
>UPTG01000888.1_pt1 | contig 23497 bp, 15 predicted proteins | sample 2160121 | NCBI WGS metagenome assembly UPTG01 (sample SAMN06266255, study PRJEB28933) | marine metagenome | isolation source: Columbia River Estuary | place: USA:Columbia River Estuary, USA | collected 2014-07-27
GTAGACATTCTTAATTTGTTAGCTAAAAACCAAACTACTCCAACACCTAATGCCCACCAAATAATTTGCCATGCCCAAATTGATGGCATTCCTAAGAGCCATTGATCATAGCCAATATTGGGTTCTCCGAATGCCATATTTCCAAATACAGATCCTGGGCCAATTGCAAAAAACATCCAAATCATTAAAAGAAGTGCGCCAACAGGTTTTGACCAACGATCACTTGATTTAATATCGCTGTGTTTTTGAAAAAAGTTATGGAAAGTTTGCCTATGTTCTTTTTCAGGGTCATTTGTAGCCATTAGTGAAATAATCATACAAATTACAATATTAAAAAACATTCCCCATACTGCAGAGTGTACATTCCAAGGCCAAACTCCCCAAGGTAATGCGCCTCCTGTAAGCTTTTGCCCAATTGGCTCAGTCAACAGAACTGCTAAAAGGCCAATACTCAGTCCTGCTATTGCACCACTTCGATTAATCCATGGTAACCATGTTGCACCTAGCAATGATGGCCAAAGTTGAAAGGAACATGCTATTGCTAAACTACCAAGAAGAAGGGTTGCTTCCATAGAGAATGAAGCTAACAACATACCACTTAAGAAAACCAAACCGGTAAACAATCTAGCTGCTCCTATCTGTTTTTTATCATCAGAGTCTTTTTGAAAGTAGTGAACATAAATATCACGCGATAAAATGTTGCCAGTAGTCGACATGAATGACGTAGCCGTTGCTTGAAGAGAGGCAACGGCACAAATGGCGAGAAAACCGACTAACCATGGTGAACTATTACCTACAAGTTTTATGAAGTGAACAACTAATTCTGTATGTTGTTGTTTTGAAATTTCAGGTAAATAATTACCAATTGCAAAACCAGCTTCATTCACCTCAGCATTTGCCCCTAGAAGGTTTGCACTGACGCCTATAATTATTGAAAATACGAATAAAATGATTCCTGTAACTGCCGCTGCTCCCCATATCTGATGGATTGCAAAACCTTTCGGAGAGCGACTTGTAAATCCCAGCATGGTAAATGAAGGTGAAGACTGAATTCCCATAACGGAAAGCATAAAAGTTAATATCATTATCGATGTCCATGGTCCACCTTTTGGTATCTCAATGCCTATTCCATCTGTAAATTGGATGACTCCCGGTATTGCAAAGTATCCAGGGAAATTACCCCCTCCCATACCTTTAGTTTCTCCTAGGTGGCTTGAGACATCTTTTGCAATATTTGCCAGTCCTTTATTTAATGAATCAAAATCACCAACTAGGTCTAAAGCGAACAGACCAAGCAATATCATTCCTAGAACAAATAAAACAAACTGTACTACTGCAATTTTTAAAATTGCTTGCATGCCTCCCATAATTGAATATAAAAGTACAAAGGCAGATAGAGTCCACATAGCAAAAGTTCGTGACATCATACCGTCTGTTAATTCGCTAATTAGGAATCCAGAGGCTCCATATAGCATTGCCACAAAAGGTATTCCAAATAGAAGTGCGATTCCAACTGAAATAATGCGTAAGCCATCTCCTTTATAGTAAGCCGTTAACATTTCTCCAGATGTGGTGTATCCAAAACGTCTTCCTAACATCCATTGTCTTTTAAGTAACACAACTCCAGAAATAGCCACTACGATTGTAATAAATGATGTATTGGCAAATTGAAAACCATCTCTAAATACCAATCCTGGGTGAGCAATAAATATCCAACCAGCAAAAGAAATTGCAGTCGCAGCAAGTGCAAAAACCCAAGGAGAGATATTTCTGCTAGATAAAAAATAATCATCAGTTGTAGTTATTTGTCGTGAAGCTCGAACACCCCAAAATAAACAAAAAGCCCAGTATAGTCCTAGAAATATAAATATCCAGTTGATAACTTCAGTCATTGATATTGGTATCCTTTAAATTTATTTTTGTTATCAAAATAGTGTTCTCCTTTAGGTGTTTGTCTTTATTTAAATTTGGGTCCGTATATGCGGTGATCTTGCATATAAAGCCACCATTGGAAGAATCAGCAATCCAAATACAAATTGTTGTCCTTCATAACTCAAACCAATACCCACAAGAAATGAAGAAAGTACCTGTAAAACCAGAACACCTATTACCGTAAAGCCATATCCGCCTTTACCTCCAAGTAATGAAGTGCCTCCAACTACAACAGCTGCTATTGTTTGGAATAGATATGGACCACCTACACCAACAAATCCACCACCACTCCAACCAAGAAGTAAAATTCCTGTCAATGCAGAGACAAAGCCGCCGATAGTAAAAACACCTACCCAGTAAGTACGTTCTGAAATTGATAAACGAGCTGCCGTAGTTCGATTTCCTCCGACGGCATATAAATTTCTGCCCCAAGTTGTATTTTTTAGTGCAACTATTAATGCTATTGCCAGTATTACCCAAATCACTACGATTGGAGGAATGCTAATGCCAAAAATAGTACCATTTGTTGCAGCGATATTAGACAACCATTTAGGTACTACTCCAAAAACACTTCCACCAAAATCTGAACCAATAGTGGTCAAAGCTTGAATTAGCCCAGTTATAATGAAACCGACGCCTAGAGTTAGTATTAATGCTTGCCCTTGAAGTCGAAAACTTAACAAGCCGTTAATGAGTCCAACACCTATACCCATCAGTAATACTGCTATGATGCAGAGCCATGGAGGTATACCAAGGTTGATTAAGTACATCAAACCAATATTTGCAGCACCTATTACAAAGCTTACTGACAAATCCAAACCTCCAAGTAAGACCACAAGGGTTTGTCCAATACAAGCAAGTCCAAGGAATGAAGCAAAAAGCAGCATTGATTTAAGATTTAAAGTTGAAATAAAACCATCAACAATCAGTGAACCCATAATAAACAGTCCAATAAGAACCGCCAAACCCATCAGAGCACTTTTGTTATTTTTAGCAAAGGAGTTTGTGATGATGAGTATTAATAGTGTTAAGAAAAATACTACTAGTGAAAGAACATTTTGCCACTCGAAAAAATTATCCATAGCAAAAGCCAGAGCAACAAATGCAATAATCATTGCCAGAATACCTATAATGGCAAATTTATTGCTTTTTATGAGATAGCTAATATAGCTTTCATGGTGCTCGCTATCATCAGCTATTTCTTCATCTAAATGTTCTTCTGTTAAGGTAGTTTTTTCATCTTCATTGTATTTCCAGCGCACTGATAGGTGGTACCAACCCCATAGAATAGAACCAAAAATTGCAACTGTATAAAGTATTATCAGCTGTGAAGGTGTGCCTTCAAGGTAACCGAGTACTGCACTAATTGCTGAGATAATTACAGCAATAACAAAGCCAAGCCATTTATAAAAAGAGAACGCAGCTTTTCCCATTCTGCTAGTTTTCATTTTTGCTCCACTTGGTAGTTAGAATATCCACTTTTATCCTTCCCATTTCTTAATCGCATCATCTCTATGTTCACCTATTACGTAGGTGCTAATTATGTGCATAACATTTGGTGCTGAAATTATTGCAATTGCAATGACTACAATTATTTGCCACAATGGAACGCCTATTGCATAAAACAAACCACTCCAAGCAATCACAGCAAAGGTTGCTATATGCCAATATTTCCAAAAACTTCTAAAGCTAGTTTCTCCCATAGCAAGTCGCAAAAATATGTGCAGTAAAACAACCATAAAAATACAATAAGCAATCTCTGAAACAATAGTTATGCTTTGAGCATTAGTATTGATTCTGATAGGTTCACCATATTCGATAATTTGTGCTGCTATAGGCTCTATTCCTGTTTGGATAACAGGATCTGTAAGATTGAGCACTTTCCCTGCAACTACAATGCTAGTGCTTGCGACCTCATTGATAGGAGTACTATTGCTTGCAAAGAAATACACAACAATTAAAGCTACTATCGATATAGCACCTATAAATAAGTTGTTAACGTTGTATATTTTTGTCTTTACCAAAGGAATAGTAATAGTAAATAATAGCGCAGTAACCAAAAGAATGGCGTAAGTTTCACCAGAGTAATTGCTAGCTAAATAGCCTTGATTGGCATTTTCAAAGAACAATGCACCTATAGCAATAATCGGTATAGTGCAAATAAATAAAATTGTTGCAGTTCTTTTAGTCTGGACCTTTGTTTCAGGAAGCATAATAAGAATAATCAATGATGTGAATAAAACTACACCAATTATTCCAATTAAGGTATATGTAGAGTTTGCAAGTGCATTAAATGAAAAGTACGATGAAGCGGACTGTGATATTGATTCTAATCCAAAAACACTCATCGAGTAATAATCAAGTCCAATAGTTTTTAGATTGGTTGAGGCTATAAAGGATTCAGTTGGTGCGTCCGGGTTAAACATTAAGCCGAAAGCAGTTATGATTAATACGATAATAAAACCAATCATTGGCGCACTAATGTGTTTGAATAGTGTTCTGATTACATAAGCGAAAACAGCTATACCAACAACCCCAAACAATATAATTGTGCCTGCTGAGAGTGGATCATCAGTAGCGATTGAAGCTTTAGCTGCTGCAAATCGTTTAATTCCCATTGCTTGATCCATTGAGGCATGGACTGCAACCCCAAGTGTAATGATTCCAAGTACTAAAAAAACCAATCCTGGTGATAGGCCTCGAGCACGTTTTTGCATAAATGGTATCGCAAGACTAATTAATAACGATACAACCAACATAACGCCATACGACATATCGGTTATAAAAGCTTGCATCTTGCCAAAGTTAAATGTTGAAAGTGCATATGTAATCAAAAATATATTCAGAGATCCAAGTAAAGCTCCAAAGGCACTTCCACGACCGCCCGCTAAATTTGCTCCACCTAGTACAAGAGCCGTAACAGCCATTAAAGTGTAGGTTGTTCCTTGTGTGGGATCGCCAGAACTAATTAATGAAGTGAAAGTTATAGCAGCAAGTCCCGCATAAACACCACCAATTGCGTGTGCTCCAATACGAACTAAATTAACATTTACACCGCTTGTATATGTTGCTCGTTCATCAGATCCCATCATTTTTAGATTGCCCCAAAAAGCTGTTTGGGTAAGTAAATACCATGCTGCAGTTGCAATTATTAATATAATTAGAACGGGTGAAACAATATTAATTCCTGCGCCCCAATCATACATCCAGTCAGGGGCTAAACCACCAGCACGCGGCATTATTATAAGATTTAAGCCGACCAATGAAAGATATCCACTTAATGAAACAATAATGGGTTGCACTCTAACAAAAACAATAATTAGAGCCATAAATACTTGATATGCGACACCAACACCTATCGCGTATGCGAAAAGAGCAATTGGTGATTCCATAAAGCCTAACCCAATTAATTGAATCATTCCTACATTAATAAAACTAAGTAGTGGGCCAATTGATAAATCAACACTTGCACGTCCAGCCATTACAATTATAGTTAATGCATAGGTAGCTAAAATTAGAGGAGCTACAACAATTATTAATGCTCCAAAGCCAGTACTGGAGATTAAGTAAGGCCCTCTAAGAGTAGCAAATATAAACAGCAAAAAGAAAATAACTATCGGAACTATAAGATAGGTACTTGGGTTTGATTTTGATTTTTGTGTTTCAATTAATTCCATTATCTTTATTAAAATTGCTAATTAAATTTTTCTTATTTTTATGGTTTATTTTTTTGACATTAGTTTGTCGAATAGCGCAACATCTTTTTCGTTATATTCAAAAGTTTTTGAGCCAGATGCGTTATTCCCCTGATTTAATGAGTGTTCTTTTTTCTTCTCTTTTGTATTAATTTCATTAGAGTCTTGTTCACTTGTTTGATCTTGAGTTAAAGATGAATATTTATTGAATAATTTTTCATCAGTATCTGAATAGCCTTCGTTATTATTTTTATTTCGATAACTCCTATTTCCCTTGTTTTTTATCAACTGTTCGCCTGATGCTATAAGATCTGCAAACTTTTTTGAATCGTTTTCTGAATACTCGTTAAGTTCTGGCGTTGGATCAATTTGTTCCTTTTTCTCATAATTTTTTCTCTTGTTATTTTTCTTGGTTGAACTCAAAATATTATTAAATTGTTCTTCGTCTTTAGCAGAGAAATCTTTTTTAGTTACGCTTGCTGGATTTATCTTTTCTGTCTTTTTTTCAAAGTATTTACTTACGTTATATTTTTTCACTTCATGCTCCAATTTATTGTCAGGCTGATTCTTTTTAGCTTCATTATTTAACTTATTTGAATCTTGCTTTTTATCACTATATTGATTAGTGGATTTTTTCTCGGGAGTGGCATTTTGACGATGACCAAACATAGACTCAAGGATCCCATCGGCATTAATTTGTGCATCAGTAAAGGTTTCAAAAATGCTTCCATTACGAAAAACAACTACCCGAGAACAGAAGCCAATGAACTCTTCAAGTTCACTTGACATATAGATTACTGAATTGCCTTCATCAGCAAATTCTCTTAATTGCTTGTAAAGGTCCAACTTAGTTTGTAGGTCAATTCCCCTTGCAGGATCAAGCAAGACTAATGTCTTGGGTTGCGTTGCAAAAGCTCTTCCCAACATAACTTTTTGTTGGTTACCTCCACTTAAGGAAGTGATTAAGTTGTCCTTGGGGCCAGTTTTGATTGCCAGACGTTCAACCTCCCAATCTACAACATCATTGATAGCCCCCCAGTCTATGAAGCGTACACCAGGGATTTTGCTGAATTTGTGGTACATGGAAATACCTAAATTTTCCACAATACTTAAGTTTGGAAGAATTCCTTCTCGTTTGCGGTCACCTGAAACAAATTCAATATCATGTTTGATTGCGTCTTCAAGATTCTTGATTGTGTAGTACTTATGACCATGATCAATGTCCACTTCAGTGAAACCGTCGTAGGCATTAGCGACACCAGCCAGTATTCGAACAAAATCATCTTGTCCATGGCCATCTAACCCGGTGATTCCAACGATTTCTCCTTTGCGTAATTCAAAATCTGATCTTTCACTGTCAGGCCAAACTTGCATATTTATTGCTTTAAGAGAAACTTGTGAATATTTTGTTTGATGTGCTTGCTCTTTAGTTTTATCAGTCTTTTGCTCTTTTCCAGTCATTAAACGTAATAGGTTTTTTTCCGTTACCTCCTCTTTTTCTAGCACTCCAACATCAATACCGTCACGCATAACGGTACAGCGATCGCTTATTCTGACTAGTTCGGCTATACGGTGAGACACAATGATGACTGCTGAACCTTTATCACGTAATTCTCGCATTTTGTCAAAAAGTCTTTCTGTTGAATCAAAATCCAAGGCTGCAGTTGATTCGTCAAGAATTAAAACGTTAGGCTCTCTTAACAAACTTCGAGCAATTGTTATCCAAGCTTTGGTACTAAGTGGTAAATTTCCAGCCGGCATTAAAGGATCAATATCTTCATCAGCAAGCTCACTCATCAATTCTCTGGTTTTATTTTGCTTTTCTTTTTCAGACAAGTTTTTAGAAAAGAAACCATCAACTCCGATAAATAAATTATCAACTATAGATGCTTCATCAGATACAAGGACTTCTTGAAATACCATAGCGACACCAAGATCATGTGATTCTCTAGGAGTAGAAGGGTGGGCACCATTAATGGACACTTTTCCAGAGTCGATTGGTAAAACACCTGCTAAAACTTTGGCAAGGGTGCTTTTTCCGCAACCATTTCCTCCAATAATTGCATGTATTTCACCAAAATAGCCGGTAAAGCTGACATCAGCTAAAGCTTTTGTCACCCCAAATGATTTATGAACGTTCTTGACATAAAGTTCACCAGGGAATGCCTTTAATGTTTCTGAATTATTTGAAACATTTTTATTTAATAAGTCTTGTTCTATAATTTCCACCTAAACAAATCCTTGAGTTTGTACAAAAACAAAAATAATATTTACAATTTTTTTTGATTGTAATCGATATAAATTAATCCTCTGCAAAAAGCATCCAAAAGTATAGGTACAGTTTACTACTATTACATACTATAGTCAATAGTATGTATTAATATCTATAATTGCAGTTAAATACAATCTTTCTTGAGGTACAATGTGTTGAAGAAATAAGGCTATAGCTTGTTCTATTAAGCTACTTTTTGTAATAAAAATAGTTTTATTATGTTTTTTGTAATTGGAGTAATTTAAGTGGAAAAGCAAATAGAAAGAATTAATTTAGATCTAAAGCAATACATTTCTTCTTTATTTGTAAAAGCTGGTGTGCTTCCCTGGTTTCTAGGAATAGCCTTAATAACTTTCTCATTTGCCAGTGATAATTTTTTGACACCAAACAATATTTTGGGTGTTGCAAGGCATTCAACTGATCTTATTTTGGTGGCTATGGCTCAAATGATTGTGATGTTAACCGCTGGCTTGGACTTTTCTGTTGGTGTAATCCTTGCAATGACTTCTGTTGTCGCTTCAATGACTATGGTTGCCTTGTGGTCAGGTTACGGCTCTGGTTGGGAGGCGATTACTATAGGGTGTTTAGCAGGTCTTTTTGTTGGTGCTTCTATTGGTTTAGTGAATGGTATAGGTGTAGCTTTTTTCCGAGTACCTCCATTCATAATGACACTGGGAATGTCATCAATTATTTTTGGTTTAGCGCTGACTATTACTGGAGGAATACCTGTTTATGGCGCGCCTGAATCTTTTACTAATATTTTTGGATATGGAACATTATTTGGTTTATCAGTAACCATTTGGGTAACTCTATTTTTTATTTGTTTGATTTATATTTTTATTAACCTGACCAAGATGGGTAGGTATTTTTATGCCATAGGTGGAAATTTAAGAGCGGCTGAGCTTTCAGGTATAAACACAAGAGTCTATATTGTCAGTGCTTATGTTTTGTCTGCCCTAGTTACCAGTATCGCGGCATTACTAATTACAGCTCGACTTGAAACTGGTGAACCAAATATTGGCGCTAATTATCCTTTACTATCAATAGCGGCTTGCGCAATTGGCGGAGTCAGTTTACTTGGAGGTGTTGGTCGTGTACAGAATGTTGTTTTGGGTGCCTTTTTTATTATATTAATACAAAACGGCATGAATCTTATGAGGGTCGGCTCATATCTACAAATGGTTGTCATCGGAGTATTGTTAATTGTTGCTATTGGCGCTGAATATTTCCGTCAACAGATGCTTTCACAGGCAAAAAATTAATGTCTACTTATCTTCAGGAGCGCTATACAACAAATCTTTGTTAATTATTTGACATTGCCCGTTAATAGCAAACTAAAACATTAAGGAAGTACTATAAAAAGATGGAAAAAGCCAATCAAAATTTTTTTAATAGACTATCCCTTAATCAGAAAATATTAGCTCTATTGGTCATTGAGGTTTTTGGTTTTATTGCGGTTGCGCTTGTTGCCTTCACTCAAGTATATACGGTAGGTGATGAGACGAAGCAAATGTCATCAATTACTATCCCTTTAATTGAATCAGTCAACTCAATCGATGAAAATGTTTATAAGCAAAATATAACCGTAAAAGAACTATTTATTACTGTTAGTCAAATAGTCAACCAAGACTCTGAAAAAACGAGTTTTTATGATAAATATAATCAATTATTAGAAAACGATACTATTCGAACAGAATTTTTAATAGCTAATCAAAAACTGAAGAAATCTATAGCTGATACAGAGTCTTTTATAAAGATAGTAAATTCTGGATCAAAAGCTGATATAGATATAATTTCATCGCATCAGGAAAAATTACTTTCTGAGCTTTATGAACTAAGAAAGATAAACCAAATATATTATCGGTTGGTAGTTAATAATTTATTTGCAGAAAAAAATATTAAAATTCTCACCATTGATATTAATGATCTTCATGAGATCTCCTCTACTGAAGATATTCTGCTATTGCAAGCTAGAAAAGTAAATGCTGAATTAGAAGAAATAATTTTTGCTTCCAAATCAAAAATAACCTATGTAGAGCGTATTGCTCTTAGTTATATCGTTATAACCTCCCTTATAGCTTTGCTATTTGTTGTCACCATGGTGTTAGTCATTGTTAGAATGAATATTTCAAAACCCTTACAATTACTAACAGACTCAATCAATAGATATACCCCTTTGCATAAGGTAGAGGAAATTGAAGATGAACAAAACATCCTATCAAGAGAGGACGAACTAGGCAGGATGGGGCGCAGCTTTAATAGACTCAAAAAAGATTTGTGGGAGCAAGGAGAGGGTCTACAGAACGCTAAAATTGACGCTGAAAGGGCAAACAAAGCCAAGTCAGTTTTTTTAGCTTCAGCGAGCCATGACTTGCGTCAACCTTTAAATGCAATGCAAATGTATATTGCTGCATTACAATCGAAAGTCAAGGATCAAGAGATACTGCGAATTATTGAAGATATAAACTCTGTCTCAATCTCAACAGCAAGGTTGTTAAATGCTCTTCTTGATGTGTCGGAATTAGAGGTAGGCGCAATAAAACCAAGACATGAAATTTTTTCAGTGAATAACATTTTGATTAGTATCTTTCAGTCATTCCTTCCTCTTGCCAAAGACAAAGAATTAGATTTTAGAATTGTTCCATCAAGTCTTTATGTTAGAAGTGATCCAGCTTTGCTGGAACGTATATTGGGAAATTTTATGTCTAACGCTATTCGCTATACTAATAAAGGTTCGGTATTGATAGGTTGCAGAAAGAGGGGAGACAAGGTTGCAATTGAGGTTTGGGATACTGGCTGTGGAATTTCTGATGATCAGATGTCACTGATTTATGAGGACTTTTATCAAGTTGAAAATAAGGAGCGTGATAGAGGAAAAGGTCTAGGTCTTGGACTGGCACTCGCAAAACGTTTAGCTGCTAGTTTAGAACATACAATTGATAGTAAATCAAGTCTTGGAAGTGGCTCTTGCTTCTCTGTTAGTGTTGATTTTGCTGAAAATAAAGCTGATAAAAATCAATCTGAAATTTTTATGAACATTATGAACTTATCAGGGGTAAATATTCTTTTAGTTGAAGATGATATGGATGTTTTAAAGGCAACTAAGCAGCTTTTAGAGTCATGGGGCTGCAATGTAAAAACTGCAAGAAACAAAGATGAAGTTATGAATTTAATTAAAGAAAATCCATACAATAATCCAGATATTATTTTGGCAGATAATCGTTTACCTGGTGAGGCATCTGGTATTGATATTACTTATTTAATACAAGAAAAATTACAGGCTTCAATTCCATGTGTCATTATGACAGGTGATGTAGAGCGGAACCATGTACAAAGTATTATTGATCAGGGTTTTCCAGTGTTACTAAAACCAATTCAGCCGGCAAAGTTTAGAGCTATGCTTTCTCACTTAATTCAAGCTTAGGAGACTTGAGCTGTTTCAACTTTAGAGTTATGAAAGTAATATTGTATGAGATGTTCATTACAATCTTCAGCATTGAATTCAACACATGGGTTCTTTTCACTAATAATGTAAATTCTATGTGATAAATTTACTAATTCTGAGAGGTCTGAAGAGATCAGCATTACGGCTCCTCCAGACTCGCAAAATTCTTTTATTATTTCGTAAATTGCGACACGAGTTCCAATATCAACACCGACAGTTGGTTCATCCAGAATAAAAAGTTGGACATCACGAGCAAAACTTTTCGCAAGCATTACCTTTTGCTGAGTTCCGCCAGAGAGTTGTTCCATTTTGTTTTCAATGCCTTGAGCGTTAAAGTTAAGGCGTTTTCCGATTTTTTCTACAATGTCTTTTTCTATTTTTCTATTTACAATAAAGCCACTAGAAAATTTAGGTAGACCTAGTGAAGGCAAAGAAATGTTTTCTCTAATATTTTGTTCCATGACAAGACCTTCTGCCCTCCTATCAGAGGGTAAATATAGCATTCCTCTATCAATCATTGATCGTGGAGTGAGGTCATTAATTTGTTTTGAGCTATCATATATGACATCATCCAAGTAGCTAATTGTGCCAGCTGTAATTTTATTTATACCAAAGCAAGCACGTCCAATTGCAGACTTACCTGAGCCAGCTAGTCCTGCAAGGCCAACAACTTCTCCTGACTTTATATTCATTGAAACATCTTGAATAAAACTATTGCTTATATTTAAGTTTTTTATGTCAAGTAGCTTTATGCCACGTTGTTTTTTTATTTCTGGAAAAAAACTGGTAATTTTTTGACCGGTTGCTAATTCTACTAATTTTTGTTCGTTAATATTAGTTACTAGATCTGTATTAACGACATGACCATCTTGAAGAATTGTAATACGATCAGCAATTTTATAAATCTCATTCATTCGATGTGTAATATAGATAATCCCAATACCTTCTTTTTTTAGAATTTCTATCATTGAAAAAAGCTGATTTGTTTCATTTTCAGCCAATGAAGCTGTTGGTTCGTCTAGTAACATAATTGATGGTTTAGTATGAAAAGCTTTAGCAATCTCAACCATTCTTTTTTCTGCATGTGATAAATTAATTATCTTCTCTTCAGCTTTGATAGAAAATTCAAGTTGTTCCAAGGTTTGGCACGCTATTTTGTGCAACTTTTTTTTGTCAAGAAAAAAACCTTTTGAGGTGTTTGATCCTAGGAATAAATTTTCTTCAACTGTGAGTTGTGGAACTAACGAAAATTCTTGAAAGACTGCACTAATACCTAACTCTCTGGCTTTATGTACAGAATGAATCTTTAATTCCTCATTATTAAGAATTATTTTGCCACTTGATGGTTGAATGTCTCCAGTAACAATTTGAATTAAGGTAGATTTGCCAGCACCATTTTGTCCAAAGATCGCATGAACTTCTCCAGGATAGAGGTCAAAATTTATATTTTCAAGAACAGCGGAACCAAAAAACTGTTTAGAAATAGTCTGAAGCTTCAACAAAGGGATATTGGATTGTGACATGCTTTTTTCTTTATATTATTATTGACATCATTAATCTACTGAAAATATTGGAGACCAGCCTTTTGGTGCTAGTGTTGTAGATGAGTTGAATTGATCTGATATATCAGGAGTTACAATCAATATTTGTTGTTGAACATGTTCTGTAATGCGACCAGTGTTATTAAATTCTGGTCTTCCTGAGGTTGCCATGTTCTTTCCTTCAAGAAGTCTGACTGCTTGGTCGACAGCAATTGTTGCTTGGGAAATCATTTGGTCTGAAGGTGCCATTGAAATTAGACCGCGTTTTATAAACATATCTATTCCAGGTGTGTAATATGTGGATACCAGATTGATTTTATTACCAAGCTTTCTGGCCCTAAGAGCACCAACAGCAGCTTCAATTGTGGTACCAGTTCCTACAATGTATTTAAAATCGGGTTCAGACCCCGAGGTGTGATTTAGTAGTGTTTCTTCAACCAATTGTAATTGGATAGCTTTTCCAGTATCACCCCAATTAGTTTCTAATATTCTAATATTAGTTCCCTCTAGAGCACTAAGACATCCTTGGTGAGAGGCTATAGACCAGCCAGCTCCAGGGGGTCCTGGAAACCATACAATGTTGGTCTTTCCATCATTAAGTTTTTCTTGGTCTGCAACCCATTTACAAGAGGTATATCCCATATTAACAAAACTTTGAAGCGAGTTTGCATCTACTTCTGTATTAATTCCAGTGACAAGTACAACTACTGGGATTCCTTTAGCCCTTATCAAGTCAATCTGTTTTGCATTACCGTTACTTGAAATTGGTCCAATAATTAAAGCTTCACCATTATTAGTTAAACAGTCATCAACTTGGTTTAATTGTGTTGCCAGATTTGTATATCCTCCAGCTTCGAATAATGTTATTTTTTGTTTTAGGCGTCTTCCTTCAGAAATAATTCCGTAGGCTACCCCAACCCAATAAGAGTCTTTGAGATGTGGAAATGAGACACATATATGATGTTTATTATTAACTTCAGAGGCTTTCAAAGGTGCATACTCTACTAGCGGTAATTTTTCTAGTGCATTTCTTTCATCAATCCAGCAATCTATATCACCATCTGTACACGAAAAATTAAAAACATTAACGTTTTGCTTCCAGTAGTTTTCTTCATCTGCATGAGCAATATTCAGACTAAGGCTAGGGATATTAAGAAGTAAGACTAAAAAGAATGGAATGAGTATTTTTTTTAGATATTCATGGCACAATTTATAGTTTATAGAAAAAACAATATTGAGCATGAAAGAAAGTAATTGTAAAGGTTTAGTTGCCATAATAATGAGTAGCAAATTTACATAAATCTAGGAGTGTAAATTTGAAACTTTTTCTAAATTAGAATAAATAGATACAGCTTCAGTTCTATTTTTAACATTTAGTTTTTTAAAAATGGCTGAAACATGCATTTTAATTGTTGGAATACTCAAACCTAATTCGTCAGCAATATCCTGGTTCGATCTACCGAGACTAATATGGCCAAGAACTTCTTTTTGTCTTTTAGATAAAAGCTTAATACTCTCGAAATCATCTAACTTTTCATCATTTTGAATAGGATCGGTTCTTGGTTTCAGAACATGTGGCGGTATGTAGACACCACCAGCTAGAACAAGCTGGATAGCACTTATAGTCACTTCTGGCGCAGAAGTTTTAGGTATAAAACCAGAAGCACCTAAAGAAATTGAGTTGTGAATTGAATCAAAGTCCTCTTTTACAGAAACGATCACTATGGGTACATCAGGAAATTGTGAAGTAATACTTTGAATACTGTCATGCCACATTCCAGGCATCATTAAATCAAGTAAAACTAAATCAATTGAGAAATTTGAATTAAGTACATTTATTGTCTCATCAAAACTATTTGCTTGAAATATTTCGGCATTTGGTACAGCCATTTTAACGACTAATTCTAAACCACCTCTAACTAGGGCGTGGTCATCGGCTATAACAATTTTATATTTTATTGGTCTACTATCCTTTTTGTTTTCCATAGTTTTTATCAGTCAAATAGTTGAATTTTTGTTAAAGATAACATTTGATTGTACAGTATTTTTTAAGCAAATATATTAATAGGGCTGCATACTTAACACTAAATACATACTTATAATATTATTATAAAATAAATACATACTTTAGTTGACTAATGTATGTATTGTGATATACTTAGACATACTTTAGGCTATGTAATTATGTTTAAAATGTGCGGAACCGTAATAAAACAAGTCATTTTCTAAGGTGAATAGAACAAGCAATAACGCTTGACTATAAATAAAAAGGAGACAAATCAAAATGAAAAAACTATTAAAACTAGTTATGGCTTGTATGTTGTCATTCGGATTTACGTCGATGACCATTGCAGGACTTGATGAAATTCCTCAGGATATTCGGGATAGGGTTTATAACATGGATTTGATGGATCCAATTCAGCCACTTGATGATAGTGCGTTTAGAGATTGGAAAAGTGAACGTTCACCTCCATGGACTGTAGGTTATGCAAGTACTTATGCAGGAAATACCTGGCGTAAAGGTGCAATGGCACGTTTGATGGATGAAATCAAACCGAAATGGCAAGAGCTCGGTTTACTTAATGACATCATTGTTACACAGTCAAATCTTAAGGATGCTTTACAGATTCAGCAGATCAGACAACTCGTTGATCAAGGTGTAGATGCAATAATTATTTGTTGCTCCAACCCAACTGCTTTGAATCAAGCAATTAAGTATGCCTTTGATAGAGGTGTTCCAGTATTTTCATTTACTGGATATACAACTTCACCACTTTCAATAAATTCATCAGTGAACTACCATCAGGCTGGATATGATGTTGGAACATGGATGGCTGAAGAGATTGATGGAAAAGGTAATGTTCTTGTAATTGAAGGTATTCCTGGATTTTCAGCATCAGACTCACAAAATGCTGGTGTTTTAGATGGATTATCTCAATATCCTGATATTAAAGTTACAGGTCAGATTGCCCATATGTGGACATCACAAGTTGGTCAAGCTGAAACTCAGAAGTGGTTAGCTACTCACCCTGGACAGCTTGATGGAATTGCGGTTCAATCTTCTGGTGAAACTGGTGTTTTAGCGGCAGTATTACAGTCAGGGCGAGATATCCCTCCAATGTCAATTGGTGGTGAAATTGGTGCTCTATGTTACTGGCGTAATAACCCTGATTATATTAGTGGTGCTATTCAGACATGGCCTCCAGGTGATGATATTGAGCTCGGTTGGAACATCATGATGCGTACTTTACAGGGTCAAGGGCCTAAGATTCAATCAATCTTAGTACCGCCATTAACCATTGAATATGCTGATGTAGAAGCAATGATGGGAACGGATTGTGATCGTAACTCTACTTTGTGGTACAACCCAGGTGTTGAAGTTTGGGGCGGTAAGGACTACGTTGATAACTTCTTCTTAAGACCTGCTGATCCAGAGGAATATGATCCAGACTCTTAATTAATTAAGAGTTGTTTTAATTGAGTTTGGACAACTTACAGTTGTCCAAACTCTATAAATGCCTTTAATAATAGTAACTGTTTTTAATGGAGCTAATTATTGGCAAATTTATATGTGAATTAACGATTGAATGATTAATTAATACAGAATTTATAACCAGGGATTTTTATGAACAGTACATTATTACCAACTGATATTGTAGGTGGCACATTTTGGCTTTTATCCATGGCAATGATTGGTGCAACAATCTTTTTTCTGCTTGAAAGAACTAAGGTTGATAGTAGATGGCACACGACAATGACACTATTAGGCGTTACTATGTTGGTGTCAGCTGTTTTCTACCACTATGTCAAAACAATGTGGGTTGAAACGGGGACTGCCCCAATTATCCTTCGATATTTAGATTGGATACTTACACATACTATGCAAGTTGTGCTTTTTTATGTAATTTTGACTGCAGTTACAAAAGTTTCATCGGCACTATTTTGGCGATTACTGATTGGAACCCTGGTAATGGTAATAGGTGAATTTTTAGGGGCTGCAGGCTATATGAGTGCAACATTAGGTTTTATTATTGGTGTTGTTGGTTGGCTTTATATTCTTGGTGAACTTTATATGGGTGAAGCAAGCCGCTCCAACATAGAGAGTGGAAATGAGGCATCACATCTAGCATTTAATGGATTGAGATTGATACTTACTATTGGTTGGGCGATTTATCCACTTGGGTATTTTATTAATAACCTTGGTGGTGGAGTAGATGTAAATAGTCTTAATATTATTTACAACCTAACCGACTTTTTAAACAAAATAATTTTTGGGTTTGTCATATATAGAGCTGCTATGAATGACACCCAAGCAAGAATAGAAGACAATAAAAAATAGATATATATAAATTATTTAAGGAGAAAAAATTATGACTGGTGCAGATATCATTGCAACTATTATTTTGACAGCATTAGCAATAGCGATTTTTGTCTATTTGCTGCATTGGTTGTATCGAAGATCGTCTAAAGAAGTTTCTTTTGTAAGGACTGGACTCCGTGGTGAAAAGGTTGTGATTAGTGGCGGTGCTTTTGTATTGCCAATCATTCACAATATAACTGCTGTTGGGATGCGAACTTTACGCATAGAGGTTAAACGAGGTGGTGATAAAGCTTTTATTACACAAAATCGTATGCGTGTTGAAATAGTCGCAGAATTTTATGTCCGAGTTACACCATCAAAAGAGGCTGTATCAATTGCAGCGGGGACATTAGGTAAAAGAACGATGGAACCCGAAAGTTTAAGAGATTTAGTTCAGGGTCGGTTTGTCGATGCACTCGGTATTGTTGCCGCCAAGATGTCTATGGAAGAGATTCAAGAAAAACGTGGTGAATATATCAAAGCGGTTAAGGGAATTGTGGCTGAATCTTTAGGTTCAACAGGTCTAGAGCTCGAGGCTGTTTCATTGACCAGTGTTGATCAAGCCGGTCTAGAAGTATTTGACCCATCTAATGCGTTTGACGCTGAGGGTCTTACTCAGTTAACAGAACAGATTGAGGCGGGAAAGAAAAAACGTAATGATATTGAGCAAGATACTGCCATAAGAATTAGAGCTAAGAATTTGGAGGCAGAACAAAAAGCACTTGAAATTGACCAGGCAAGGGAATTCTCCAGATTGTTACAAGAACGTGAAATTGCTAAGCAGAGAGATAAAGAAACTACCGAAATGGCTGTTGAGACTGCAAGACAGGAGCGTTTAGCTGAAGAAGCAAGAATTCAATCTGCAGAAGACGTTGAGAAGGCTCGCATCCAACAACAAGATACTATTGAAGTGGAACGCTCATTACGTGAGCATGAGTTAACTCTACAGATTGAGGAGCGTAAAAAACTACGAAATGAGATTGAAAGACAAACAGAGATTGATATTAAAGAAAAGAATCTTGAGGCAGAAATTAGAACTCTAGAAATTAAGAAGGAAAATGAGTTTGCAAGACTCAAACAGGAAGAAGAGATATCATCTCAAAGGGCCAAACAAAAGGCTGAGGTTCTTAAGGTAGAGTCAGATCGATATGTAGAAGCTGAACAGGCTCAAATAAAAGCCCAAGAAGAGGTGAAAAAATTAGAGATAGAACAGCAACGAATCATAGAAATAACGCGAATAGAGAATGATCAGCAAGCTCAAGCTTCAGAAATTCAAAAGAGAAAAAATCTTGAAATAGAAGAGAAGAATCGTGAACTTGAGGTTTTAGCTAAAACTGTAGAAGTATTAAATGCGGTGGAAAGTAAAGAACAAGCAAGAGCCGAAGTAGTTGTTGCAGAAGAACAAGTTCTTTCAGCACAAGAAGTCGAGATTGCAGAACGTAATAAGAAGTTGCAATTAATAAGCGCAGAAATGGATGGGGAAAGTGAGGCGATTCAAATTACTACCCTTGCTAGAGCTGAAAAAGAAGCCGCCCAAGAGAGGGAACAAGCCGAAAAACATGCGTCTTTGGCTAGCAAACTACGTTATGAGATTGATGCCGCTGGTAAGTTAATGCTTAATGAAGCAGAAAATGCTCGTAGTGATGAGAGTAGGCAAAGTGATCTTAGAATGGAGTTAGCGAGAAATCTTGATTCAATTATTCGTGAAGCTGTTAAGCCAATGGAGAATATTGATGATATCAAAATTTATGAATTGAATGGTATGCCGGGATTTAACTCAAGTAATGCAAATCCTGAATTTGTCGGTCCTACATCAAATGGTGGAGGAAATCTTTCAGACAATATAGTAAATGCAGCAATGCGTTATAGAGCGCAGGTTCCATTTATTGACAACCTTCTTGATGAAATTGGAATGTCCCCTAATGAAATAGGCAATATTAAAAACATTTTAGGGGAATACAAGAAGGATGAGGATAAGGATCAAGATATAGAAGGCGAAGAGGCCTAAAAGTTTAACTTTTAATTAAAAAAATTAAGGAAATATTATGTTAAGAATTACTGGTTATAGTGACAAATACTCTGTTTGTCCTGGGGATAACATACAATTTTATATTAACTCTGAAGATAGTGAAGTTTATGAAACGCAGATCGTCCGCTTAATTCATGGAGATACTAATCCAGAAGGTCCTGGATACAAGGAAGAAGAGATACAGGCTGAATGCAACAAAAACTACCCAGGGAAAAATCAAAGAATACATGGTGGTTCATATGTAATTGTGCCGCAAGATGAACGTCTTAATGTAGAAAGTTTCACGCTTCAGTGTTATATCTTTCCAACCACACCCGTCGTTGGTCTTGGAACACCTCAAAAAGGTCGTCAAGGTGTTTTAACCAAATGGGTTGAAGAGACAAAAAGTGGCTATGGATTATTTATTGATGAGAATAACTGTTTGTCTGTAGAAATAGGTGACGGAAGTGGTCAAGTCATGAAACTTTCGAGTGATAAAAAACTTTTACGAAAAGTTTGGTACCTTGCTGCGGTTAGTTACGATTCAAGAACAGGTAAAGTAACTTTATATCAAGAGCCCGTTGTAACTTCCACAAATGGCGGCCTTGGTCAAGGTTTATTAAATCCAGCAGAAGAAACTACAGCAGTGGTTGAGTCAATCAATAGTATAAAACCTGGTATTAATGATGCACCTTTTCTTATGGCGGCGAGTACAAAACATGAACGATCAGGTAGGCATATAAGTGGGGGTCATTTTAAAGAGGTCCTAGTACCAATTGAGTTGCCAGAACAGGTTAACACATACAACGGTAAGATAGATCGACCAAGGCTTTCTAGGAGGGCTTTGTCTAGGTCTGAGATTGAATCTTTGGCACGTGGGTATCAGGGCTGTAAGGCTGAATTACGAAATGATGTGGTTGGGGCTTGGGACTTTCATGCAAATATAACTACAAATATTGCTTCGACTTGTATTATTGATACGTCACCTTCTATGCTGAATGGTTCTATTATCAATATGCCTGTTCGCGGTATGACAGGCTTTAACTGGACCGGTGATGAAATTGTTTATCACCATAAACCTGAGGAATATGGCGCAATTCATTTCCATGATGATGATATAGATGATGCGCGATGGGATGTTGACTTTGAATTTAAAATTCCAGACAGCTTGAAGAGTGGTATTTATGCTGCTCGTTTAAGAATTGGAGGTGAAGACTCTCCGGAAACAGAAGATTATATCCCCTTTGTTGTTCGTCCTCCAAGAGGAAAAACGACTTCAAAATTGGCTTTTATTTTGCCAACAAATTCATACTTAGCTTATTCAAATGATAACCTTTGTACAAACTGTGTTGTGGCAGAGTTATTAGCAGGAAAGGTTCCCGTTATGACTGCAGCTGATTTGTATTTGAATGAGCATCGAGAGTATGGACTTTCAACTTATTCATTGCACTCAGATGGAAGTGGTGTGTGCTACTCATCAAGACTGAGACCAATTTTAAATATGCGTCCGAAATATCGTCATTGGTTATCCCCTTCACTTTGGCAGCTGAATGGTGATTTACATCTTGTTGATTGGTTGGAAGAAAAAAACTTTGATTTTGATATTCATACCGATGAAGATTTACATCGAGAGGGCGTTGGATTGTTAAATAAATATCAAACTGTGCTTACTGGGAGCCACCCTGAATACACTTCAGAGAAGATGTTTTCTGCATATGAGAAATATCAGCAAGATGGTGGTCGATGGATCTATTTAGGTGCAAATGGTTTTTACTGGTGTAGTGAGTACCATCCCGATAATTCAAACATTATTGAGGTTCGAAAAGGTGAAGCAGGGACAAGGGCATGGACAGCCAATCCTGGAGAATACAACAACGCTTTTGACGGTAAATATGGAGGCATGTGGAGAGCTCGTGGAAGAATTCCAAGTAAGCTATGTGGATTAACTTTTACCGCCTATGGTTTTGATGTTTCATCTTATTACGTTAGAGATAAAGACAGTGAAAGACCAGAAACAGCTTGGCTAATGGAAGGAGTTGGAAACGGGGAAAAGATTGGTGATTTTGGACTTGTAGGGGGTGGAGCAGCAGGTTTGGAGTTGGATCGATATGATGTTGAGTTTGGAACTCCTCATGATTCTTATTTATTAGCGCACTCTGTTGGTCATACCAATTTGATGTTGCAAGTTAATGAAGAAATTCACTTTTCTGTTCGCGGTTATCATGGGGGTGGTACTGAAAACCCTATGGTACGAGCTGACATGATATTTTATAAGACTCCAAATGATGGCGGTGTTTTTGCACCTGGCTCCTTATCTTGGTGTGGAAGTCTTTCGCATAATAACTACAATAATAATGTGTCCCGAATTACAGAAAATGCAATAAGGGGATTTTTAAAAGATAGCCCTTTACCTTAATAATATAGAGAAGGAGTTATATTGAAATGACTATTAATAAGCATCCAGATATGATGGATCCACCAGTTGGTAAGTCAGTGGTTGGAGCCAGTTCAAAACCTCTTAATGAGTTAGAGAAAAATGTAATTAGTACTCTAGATGAGGATAAAGTTAGTGATTTAGCAGAATGTTTATTTACGCTTAATAATAGACATTACGGCCCGATTGCAGGTGCCTATGTTGCAGTTTGTACTATAGAAGGAAAACAATGGTGTGTTGGTCAGTTGAACGCTGATCGAGCAAAGCCACTTATACTTTTTGAAGATAAGGTCTATAACACACCAGAAGAGGCCCAAATTGAAGCAGGGCGCTTAAAGGAGGAGCGAGGTGAGTCAGTACCATGTCGTAACCATTAAGAATAATAATGAATTAATGAGGAAAATATGATGTTAGATAAAGAAAAAGGTGTAATTGCAAACGAATCTCATACTGAGACTGATGACTATATTACGAGGACCTATGTTATGCCACTTTTATTTGATGATGAGTCTCGTCGAAGATTGATTGCTGAACATAGAAATAGCCCTGTTGGCAATGCTCCTTCGAACGGAAAAGCTGCAATAGAGCATAGCCATGATCTCAGAACCATTCTTGACAAGTTGCGAAGAGCACCAATGACTGGAAAATATGTTACCGTTTGTGTTCGTATGTTTGAGCAGTACAAAATAGGTATCGTATCAGGTATTCGTGGAGTTCCAGTAGACATACAAGAAGAAATATATTCATCAGAAGAGGCTTGTGAACATGCAATTTTTTTAAAAAGAATTGCTGATTTAATGAATCATTACGGGTAGTTTTGGTATCTTGCAATCGTCTCCTTTTTAATAAGCCATTATAATTACAGTAATTCAATTACTTATGGCTACAATTTCTCCTGATGTTATCCTGACGATTGCAAGGACCACCAATTCTAAGTCATAACCATTTTTATTGACAAATATAAGCTACTATTACTTTCTTAAAGATATCTTGTCTTTAAATCTAAGATAATTTTTTTTCATTTTTTTTTGAGCTTTATATTTAATTAATGTAAGGAAATTATTTAGTTGATTGGTCTATATAATAACTTCATTTAATGTAATACTAATGGATAAGTATTTAGAATGAAAAGCCCAAATGTAATTTACCATCATGCAACCGTAACGCGTGAAAGGCGCAATCAACTAAATAAGCATAAATCTGTTGTTTTATGGTTTACCGGCCTTTCAGGTTCTGGTAAGTCGACTATGTCTCATGCCTTAGAAGAAAGATTATTTAATAAAGGTTGTAGAACTTTTGTATTAGATGGTGATAATGTCCGACATGGTCTAAATTCTAATCTTGGTTTTAGTCACAAAGATAGAACCGAAAATATTCGCCGTATTGGCGAGGTTAGTAAATTAATGCTGGAAGCAGGTTTTATTGTCATGACTGCTTTTATCAGTCCCTATAGAGAAGATCGTATTGCAGTTCGAAATTTAATCCCTAATGGTGATTTTATAGAGATTTATTGTAAAGCAAGCTTGGAGACTTGTGAAGCAAGAGATGTTAAAGGGTTATATAAACGTGCCAGAGCAGGAGAGATTAAAAACTATACTGGTATTGACTCTCCCTACGAAGTCCCAGAAAATGCAGATTTAATAATAGATACCGATCAAGAAACAATAGAGGATTCAGTATCTATAATCCTTAGTTTTCTTAAGAAAAAAGCAATTATTAATTAGTTAAGCATGCTAGATCAAATTGATGTTCAAGATATAGTAGAGATTGCTAAAGAAGCAGGTTTAGCAGTATTAAAAATTTACAATCA
>UPTG01000896.1_pt1 | contig 23380 bp, 27 predicted proteins | sample 2160121 | NCBI WGS metagenome assembly UPTG01 (sample SAMN06266255, study PRJEB28933) | marine metagenome | isolation source: Columbia River Estuary | place: USA:Columbia River Estuary, USA | collected 2014-07-27
ACAACATCTAAGTAATTAGATTCATTATGCTCTGGTCTTACTGCTGATTTACTACTTCTTTTGTCGTATTTACCTTGCATAAGACATAGCATATCTCCAGTTACAACAATAAAAGCACCAATTTCAATTGCTTTATCTAAATGACTTTTTAGCAATTCACGATTACATTTTACGTTATCCCAATGCCAATCACTACTAACAAAAAAGGTTATAGGTTCAATTTTCTTTAATTCAAAATCAAAGCGATGAAGATTACCTCCGTACTTTGTGCTTTTTATTAACTCCATATTTGTGTTTTTTTACAAACTTCCGAAGCTCTTGGCGTAGTAGTCCAAGTTGTTTTTTTGTTATAATTTCGTCAGAATATTTGTAGGTTAAGTATTTATTTGTCACTTGCCTTATTAGGTGCATAGGGTGTGGTCGTTCACCTATATGGCAATGTCTGATGTATTCAATAGATAATATGTTTAATGCCTCTTTTTCTTTCCAATTTAATTGTGATAATGCGTTAAGAATAGATGCTTTTATCATAGCGTTTATTCTATCCTATTTTTTATTAGCTGTTCAACAATCATATAAAATATGACACTAATTACGCCACCTATCATTCCAAACGCACTAATTTTCGCAGACTTTATTTCTTGTTGTCGTTCAAGTTTATCCAGCTTATCTTCGTTATCGCTTATTCTTTCGACAAGACCTTTTGTATTTGTCTTTGTATCGCTTTCTAAATAACTTAATATACGAACTACTTGCGTAGATAATTCTTCTAATTTACCGTTGATGTTGTTTTTTTCTTCTGGTGACATTCTACCATATATTTTTTATAGTTTTCAATTTAAATCTAAAAGTTGCTCTCGTCATAAAACCTATCTGTATTTCACACCATAGATTTTTTAATATTTTGTTGGCATAACTAAACTTCCAATGCTTTTTGTTGTTAAGATAATATATTACAAAAGACTTTCCAATAATACTGTGTCGTAGGCTCAAAAAGTCGCCTTTATTATCCATGTATTGACCATATTTATCGACATACTTCAACACGCAATTATTATAAAATTCTGGGTATATTGTTGAACCGTTTTTTTGCATTAAACCAGAACGATAATAAACCATGTAGCTTTTATTATAATCAATAGTGAATAATGCTTGTAAATTCCAAGCTGGATTTCTTAAAGCACACCATTTGTAAGCAGTCCAAAAGTTTTCTCTGTAATTGTTGCTATTTGCCCACCAATCTACATCCCATCCAAAACCATCTTCATCGTCAAAATAAATCCACAATAGCTTATTTCTAACAAATTTGATTTTCCGTAAGTAATATGCAATAGGAAATATAATTGGTGCAGTTAAAAAACCCAATAAATTTATTAGCATAATAGCAATCCATTTAAACACCAAAAATATCATATTACAAAATTATAATTTTTGTTTTACATTTTGTTACGGTTTTTCCGTAATTATCATCAATCACTTAAAGTCGGTTCGTAAACGACAATTATACTTTTTTCGCATCGATAAATTATTTGTGGTGTATTATTTACATCTACTCTTTCCCCAAAATTAGTTACCCAACCATCTACGACTTGTATTCTACAATCCATTATTTCTAAAGTGTTCCCACATAATTCTAACATTCCATAATTATCTGCAACTACAAAAACATCTTCTTCGCAACCATTACCAACCGACCAACTTTTATTCATTTCTCTTAATGTATCTGTTACATCCCAATTATTTGGTAACTGAGCAAAACTAAATATTGGTATTAATAACAGTAATTTATACATTACTTTTTAGCTTGTATGACAATCCATTCTGTACCATCAGACCACAATTTAATTCCCTCGTATGCTCTATTAATTACATAGGTTAAAGAACCATCAATAGTTTGTGAACCAGAACCATCTAAAGTCCAAGTATGGTTTGCAGTTACTGTACTATTTGTAATAAATTGTAATGTTCTGTATAGATTAGTCGTAGCACTTGGTAAGTTAAAAGTTTCGTTTCCATTACCTCCAGTAAATTTTAAATAATAAAAATCTTTCCCATCAGTAGAACTTGTACTTCCTCCAGAACTTCCAATTTCTATTTGTGGCGTTTTTTCGTGTGCTACTGCAATTTGTCCTACATATCCATTTGGCGTACTTAATGTAGTATTAGAGCCACCGTTTGCATCAAAAGAAATAGCGTGTGTTACTGCTCCCGCAGTAGCTGTTATTTGTGGGTCACCACCCGTACCTCTTACTAATTTTAAATCGTCGTTTTCTATTGTAGCAGAACCATTACTACCTCCAGTATGGACTTTACCACCACCAACAAAAACATTATTATTATTTGTACCTACACCACCAGCTAATATAATACCATTACCACCTTTTATATATAATGTTGCTTCGGCTTGGTCATCATATTCTATGTAATTAGTAGCGTTCCATTGTATTTTACTTCCACCACTTCCAGCACCATTATCATCTAATAAAATATTACTTGCGTTTCCTATTTCAATGTTACCTTTAAAATAACTTGGTAAACTAACATCTGAATAAATAGAATAAGAATCTGTTGGCAAAGTCGCAGATGAATTAATAAATGTATCTTCTAAATCTAAAAGATGAAATGTATTATTTATTGTTGTTGAACTACTTATAGCTGGGTCAACTCTTATACCGTAAACCTCATTAAAAGTTGTACTTGAGCCAGTAGTTAAAAGAGCATCTATTGACGTTAATTTTGTTGCATTTTTTCTAACAAATAAATCACTTCTAAACCCCCATGCATCTGTAAGGTTTCCAGCTCCACTTTGTATTTCAACTTCATTATTTAATCCATATACTCTAAAAAGACTGCTTGTAGTATTTACATTAGTATTTATTTGCTGTCCTTTTACATTATTTCCATTTGATGAAGAATTTGCATTATAATTATTTGTAATCTGACTACTTACAACATCTCCAGAAGAATTTATATTGTTATAGGTTACTTCTATATTATTTTGATTATAAGTTTCATTAGCAGAAATACTTGTATTTAACGTTGTATTATTATCTAAAAAACTAAAAGTATTTGAAAATCCAGTAGTATAATTAGCATTGCTAATTGTAGTAGGATTTGTAAATGTTTTATTTCCACCGATTGTTTGTGCAGTTGTTAAATCAACAAAATTACCTATATCACTTGTAAGTGCTAATGTCCCACTTGCATTTGGAAACTCAAAATCTCTTGAAAGAGTTAGTAAATTATTTCTTAATGTTGCAGATGCAGTTGTACTGGATATACTAACTCCTCCGTCAGCTTGTAATATTATATCTTCATTTGTTGAATCATCAATAAAAATGTATGTTCCATTATTATTTGCGTTTACAGTATTACCTGGATATGCACCAAACCAATAAATTTCTCCAGTTCCAGCATTTCCTTGTTTCATAAAATCAGAAACATTTGAAACATCACTTGTCAAAGCTAATGTCCCACTTGTATTTGGAAAAGTAAACGTTTTATCACTTGTGTTTATTAAAGAAAAATCTAATTTACTTTGTATATTAGATTGGTTATTATAAACTAATTGACCAGAATTAAATGAAAAATATTTATTTGATTGAACTGGGTATATTCTAAATATATCAGTAGAAGTACCATTATAAAATATTTTTCCAATATTCATTGGAGTTACAAAAGATATTTCTGGAGTAAAAGTTGAATAATCACGTACAACTATATTATCATCAAATTGTTGTGATACACTAAATTGATTATCTACATCTGTTAAAGCTAAAGTTCCAGTTGCTTGTTGAAAAGTTTGAGTATAAGAAGATGTTGCTGTGTTATTATTAAAATCTAAAGCTAAACCATAATTAGAACCAAAAGCCTTTGCACTAATTCCGTCTAACTCATAATTTGTATAAAAACCAGTAGCAGTCAAATTCATTTTATCTGCCGTAATTTTATTATTATTAGGAGAAGAATTAATTTCTAATTCATCGTAATCCATTTTAGCAAATTCGTTTGTATTTGTATCTCTATAAACTTTAAAAGTTTTACCAATTCCTATTGAAGATTCTATTTCTATATTATTAGTAATAGTATTACCAACATCTGTAACATCTTGTAAATCAACATTAGAACCACTTACGAAATCAGACCACGTTGTACCATCGTATGCTCTAAAGTTATTATTTGTCGTATTCCAATATATTTGCCCTTCCATTACTCCAGTTGGGTCACTTGCAAAAGAACCTAAAATTACACCACCGTAATGTCTTGCGGGTGTTTGAGCATAAGTGATTGTAGCAAACAAAAATGCCAACAAAAAAATTATTTTTTTCATATTAAATCTATTAGGGTTAAAATTATTATTGGTAGGACTGTCCAAAAAACATCCCACGCATCTGCGTATTTGTCAAAAAATTCTTTTCCTACTGCAAACATACCAACTACAATTAGTTGTGGAATTAATCCAATATTTAAAGCGTAAACTCCAAACGAAATTAAACTTCCGTAAAAATAATGTAGCAATTTATCTTTAGGTATTTCTGCTAATTTTAAAAATATCTTTTGTGCGTATTCTTTCATTATGTTACGATTGCTTGGTTTTGAGAATAACTTGAAATTAATTGTTTGTCACCACCATTATATGTCCAACCAACTAAAGTTACTGGGTCACCCGCATTAGTTATTTTTTTAAAGTAAACTTCATCATTTACTTCTAAAACAGAATTATTACTATTTCCACCGTCTTTTTCTACATTAGAACCCTCTATCCAACGCCAACCAAGGGTAACACCTATAATGCTTCCAATAATATCCGCTAACTCTGTTAGGTTTATTTTTCCAGTTACAACTCCATTTGTATTGTAAATTGGAATTTCTGAATTAACACCCAAAGTTTCATCTAAATCTGGAAGTTGAGGAATTAATTTTGCTTGGTTTATTATTTGTTGTATAGCGTTTGCATTTGCTATAATTTGATCTTCGTATGCTCCCATATTATTTTTAAGTTTTTAAAAGTCCAGTACCATCTAAATCAATAAATCCTGGTATATTGAAATCAATATAATCAGAACTGTATCCAGTTTGACCTTGTCTATTATTTGTATAATTAATATTAGTGTTTATCATTTCTGCTGTAATTTCATACAAGTTAGTTCCTGGAATATTTGTTGCATTAATCTCAGCATTTTTAATATATCCAACACCATTAATAAATACGTTTTCACAACTCAAAGCAATTACTAATTGCCTCATTACTTTTTTACTAACTGCATCAAAATAAAAAGCATTACCATTAGTTACACTTGAATCAACTAAATTAGACCTTAAGTCTGTAATATTTATTTTTTCATCTTGAACAGTAATTCCTTCTATTCTTAAAAAAGGTATTCTAACAAAATTTTCTATTCCAAATTTATAAAAAATATCTCTATTGTTTTTGTTGTAGTACCTTATAGATAAATGTTTTTCAATAACATCTTGAATTGCTATATTTTCACTCAAATGTTGAACTGTTCCGTTTATTGAATCTTCGTTACTAATTAAAATATCATATAATCCAATACCATAAACAGACCAATCAATAGTAAATTCATAAATTTCATAGGGTAAAATATCATAAATAGATTTTACTCTTGTTTGTGTTGGCAATCCAACATAAGTATAATCAATTACAATAACTTTTCTTTGTATTGTTGAATCAAAAGCAACGTCTTGTATTATAAATGTTCCTAAAACATCTATTGTTATTATTTGACCAATTATAGCAAAGTCTGGTAAATTACCATTTAAGTTAAATGTTCCGTTTGGCAATCCAGTTTCATCATAGGTATCACCACTTAAGAAATATAAACCTAATTTTCCTGGAGCATATTCATAATACCATGTGTCTAAATATTGAAATTTATTTAAGTTTAAAGTTTGTTTCGTAAGTGTTAGTAGTTGGTCTGCGCTTCCATCTTCAAATCTTATATAAACTTTTGGATCGTCGTAATTACTTTTAAATTGTAAAGTAATAGTATCGCAAGGTTTGTAAACATTTTCAGCACAATAAACAACATCAGATAAACTTTGATTTGCTAAACTATTATTATCGTTTCTAAAAATATTACAATCATCTACACTTTCATTTTCTGCAAATATTAAAGAATTTGCTTGTGAAATAAATAAGTAAGGGTCTCTTGTTCCGCTATCTGTAACTTCGTAATTTTTTGTTGTTACGCAATTAAAATTATCTTTTACATAAATAGTATAAGAACCATTTGCTTGACCAGTAAAAATATTACTTGTTTGATAATTTGTTCCATCTAAAGAATACTCATAAGTTAATATTGGATTTTCTAAACCTAATGGTTCAATTAAAAAACTAACAGTAGCTCCCGCAACAGAAGGAATCACACTAACTTCAATATCTGTTTCATTTAAACTTCTAATATATAAACTCGGTAAAGTTTGTTCGGGATAAAAAACACTACCAGTTGCACCAATAAGCTCAAATCTTGAAGAAACAGTTCTTACTACTGAAGTTACATAAGGATTAGAAGTATTTCCAGTTACTATCTCAACTCCATTTAATTTTATTGTTTCTGCAAGTTCATCTGTTTCAATACTTATCCTTATACTTTCGCATGGTATTAATGGTTTAGAACTAAGAATAACATTTACAATCCCTTGTTGATTTTCAGTACAATTTGTAATTGCTGAAGTGACTGAAATCATATTAGTATTATAATTTCTCCAACCTCTTTTGCAAATAAAACCATCGGGAACAATTTTTTCTATCGTTACAACGTTTAAAGAAGTTGAAACTAAAAAATTATTAGTTGCGTTATAATCTAAATTCCAATAACTCGCAAAAGTTTGTGCGGTTGCTTCTCCAGGATTAGATGTTGGTGTAATTTGTTGTGTTGGTATTTTTCCCGCACCACTTCTAAAAAATGTATTTTCAAATTCTTCTCTGTATAATTGAAAAGTTGGAGTAGCTCCAAAACTGTATAATTCAAATTCTACAAAATTTAATGCACTTGCATTATCTAAACTAAATGTAATTTGTATTTGACTTCCCATTATATTATATTTTCATTTGCTTTTTGAACTCTCCACTTGCCTACTCCTTTAGGCTTTAAACTTAATAAATAACCAGTTTCAATATTACCGTTTTCGTTTATCCATTCTACTTTAAAATAATAATTTGGAACATCTTCCCAAGAACCATTTTCAAATATTCTTGTTTTACCAAAAACTTTATCAATTAAATCTTCATCTACTGGATGCTCAAATTCAATAATTTCTGGTAAAAATCTTGAACGTTCTAATTGATTAACAAATATATCTGTATTTTCTTGAAATTCATCTTCTCCAATAAATTGCATACTCAAAGTTGTGTTCGCTACTGAGTTAATGTATTTTATTGTTTTATCCAAATAAACTTCAAGTCCAGCTCTAACAACCCAACCGTGTCTAAATAAAATTCTTAACGGAGTAAAAATCATACTGCGAAAAGTATTTGGGGCTAATATCCCGCTTGGTTCTGCATCAAGTCTATCTTGCCATTCAACTTGCCTAAAAGAGCTGTCAAACACGCCCGTTTCATCTCTTGCAAGGTCTAAAAGCCAAACTTGATCATCGTATTCTGAATCTTCTTCTGGAAACAATTCTTGCGGTAATCTTCTTGCGAGTTCTAAACCGTATTCATCTGAACGAAGTTTAGAAATTTTATTGTATTTATTTTTACTTTTTCTTACTGGTGTAATCCAGTCTGTTTTTGTGTTAGGTTCATCTAAACCTATTTCGTTTTCGTAATCGCCTCCTTTATCGTAACCAAGATTTATTCCGCTAAAAAATAATTTAGTATCAACTTTTCTTTTTTCTTTGCTAATTTGAAAAGGTAATCTTATTGCAACGCTATTTCTGTAAAAATATTTAAGTTCCTCAACTCTTACTCTTTGGTCAAAGTTTACAGTTTCAATTCCCATTCCAACATTAAAAACATTTACAGTAGACTCTAATAGTTTTTTAAATGATAAAGTTAAAGATTTATAAGTAGAACTTTTAGAATCAAATTTGCGAATCCAAAAACCATGCATTAAACCAATCAAACCTCCGCCAAGTTTACCGTTAGAATCTAAACCATCTTGTGCGTAACCAAGTTCTGTTCTTCCAAAATATTTAGAATAAAATGAGTTCTTTCTACCACTTATGATATACATTAATCTTTCAAATGCATCGTGAACAAAAGTGAAAGTATGGTTAGAAGTTTCTAAATAAGTTTCTGTTGCACCAAATTTAATGTTATGCCTATAAAATCTTACTCTTGTATAATTACCGGTACCGCTTCTTTTCCATCTAAAAACTAAACCTTCATCAAATTCTAATGTTGGAATTGTTACTTGACCTTGAAGTCTTACAGTTGAAGTAACCCAAAAAGGAGGAATACCACTTGTTGTATTGTATAAAGTATCAACCGTAACCTCATCATAACCGCTACCGTTCCATTTATATTTAACTAAATCTAATCTTGCTAAAGTAGTAAAACCGTTTCCTTCTTTTAAGACAAATTCTATATCGTAATCAAATGTAATATTTGTTTGCCCTAAATCAACATCGCTATCAATATACCACATAGCGTCTGTTGCCTCACCACCAGTAGGATTACTTTCTGGAAAATCTCCGAATAAATTACAAGGACTATTTCTTTCATTTCCTTGCGCTACAACATTAGTATTTGCAGAAATATATCCAGTATCAGGTATTTTTCTTGATTGTGTTTCAACGCCATTTGAATCTATTGTTGGCGAATCTAAATTAAGAACTTGTTCCCCCGAAGTAACAATATCCCTTCCGTTAATTTTTATACCACCTAAATACATATCTTCTAAAACAAGATCGTCAATAGAAGTTTCCCTTTCTAATTCAAATTCATCACTTTCGTGGGTTTTAATTAGTTCAGCTAAATCATTATCGTTAAATTTAATTTCTAAAGTGGTAGCGGTGTAAACCATTGTATTAAAATCTGCAAGTGCATTATACCTTTCTACCCATTTAACTTCATACGTTCCATCATCTTGTAAAACATCTTTTGTTACTTCTTTTGTTAAAGTAAGTTTTGTGTTTATTCCGCCTAAAGTGTAAGCTTTAATAATGTAATCTTTTGCTTCATCGTAAAACTCAAGCTTGTTTGAAAACTTAGTAAAAATACCATGGTACTTTTTATTGCGTTCAAGCTCTAATTCATCATCGCGCCATCCACCAGGCTCAGATGTTAAAATAAAAGAAGAAGCGTTATTTGATTTTAGAATAAATCTAACGTAATCACTATAACCACTAATAATGTCACTCATTTATTACCAATTTGTCATTGAATCTCTATAAGCATTTTGTTCTGCATCGAAACCAACTAAGTTAATGTTATTATTTATTTTAGCTTTTTTAAATCCTTTATCAATAGAACTTTCTATACCATCAAACATTTTATCAAAATTTTGTTGTTCTATTTGAATTCCATTATTTAATCCAGACATTAAAATTGACTTTCTTTGTAAATCTTCATAACTTTTGTAAACTGTATCACCAGTTTTAATTGGTACTAATGCATTTTCTTTTTCAGTAGTTAATATACTACCTCCCCTTTCAATGTACTCTTGTTGACCACCATCATTTATAATTGCAACGTGATTTTTATCTGCTCTATCTAAACCGTCTTTATATTTTGGTATCGGTTGAGCCAAAACCGCCGCGGCTTGAACAGCTCCTAAAGCAATAATAATTGGAATTAAAGATAATCCAAGCACACCATCTTTAGTTACTGCAGAAACTCCAACCGCAGTATTAATTGCAATATCAACTAATGCTTGTGCCTTATTAAATCTAGCTTGTTTTTGTTGTTCTTTTAATCTTTTCTTTTCAAGCTTTTTTATATCGGCTTCTTTATTTCTTCTAAGAATTCTTTGTTGCAATTCTTCGCCTTGCGCAAGTTCTATTTGAGTATCATAAAGCTCTTTTGTTTTTTCTATTTCAGCATTTATGTTTTCAATTCTGCTTTCAAATATACCATTAAATATACCTCCAATAGCATCAGCAAACTCAGAAGCCAATCCCATAATGCTTTCAAATTGTTCTTGCCATTCTGCTGTTGCATCACCAGTACCCGCATCATCACCAGGTGTAAGTGTAGGTCTTGAAGCTTCAAGTTGTTCAATTTGAGCTTGTATTCTTTGAAACTCTTCACTTTGGGAATCAAATTCTTTTTGCCTTACTTCAAGTAATTTAATTTTAGCATCAATTAATGCGTTTTCATATTTTAATTTTATATCCCCAAGTTCTATTGCTAATTTTTTTTCAGCTTCTGTTGTTGCAGTTTCTTGCTCTAAAACTTCTTTATCAAATTGCATAGACTCTTTTAGCGAAAGTTTTCTATCAGCATACTTTTCTTTTGTAGCTTGTTTAGAGGCGTTAATTCTTTTTATTTCTTCGTTAAAATTTTGTTGAGCTAAATCTGTTTCAACAATTAAATCACGACCTACTTGCGAAAGTTTAAATGCTTCTTCATCTTTTAAAAGTTGCTCTTTTTTATTCTTAAGTGATTGTGCTAACTGAAACATTTTTACATTATAATCAGCTTCATTAATTAATTTTCTTTGCTTATATTCATCTTGTAAATCTGCAATTTGTTGTTCTAAAACTTCTCTTCTTCCAACATCAGTTGTTTTAGATAGCTCTGTTTGAACAGTTCCAGTTTCTTTATCAAATTTAATTTTAGCTTTTGCATCAGAAATATTTTGTTCATTTTTAGCTTGTTGTTCTAATTGTGTGTTAAGACGATCTAATGCTTTTTCTCTTACCGCTATATCATTTGTTTTATCGCTAAAAATTGATTCATCTTGTAGCTGTTTTAATTTTGATTCAAGATTTAAAATTTCAAAAGTAAGGTCTCTTATTGCCCTTAATTGTTTTAAAGTTTTTCCGCTTTTGTTGTTTTGAACACCCAACAAGAAATCTCTTCTTTTTTCAAGAACTAAAATTTCATCTTGTTTCTTTTTTATTTTTTCCCTATTCTCTAAATCTTTGTTTTGACCTTTTTGAACAACGCCATTTATTACGGTTTCTTCTGTTGAAAATGCTTTTGCTTCTTTTTTCTTCATAGCAATTTGCTCTTCAATCCATTCAACAGTTTGCTCGTTTAACCTTTTCTTTGTGTCTTTTTCTTCTGCTAATCTTTGTGCTTCTTCTTTTGCTCTTTGTTCTGCTATTGCACCATTCGGGTCTTCTTCTCGCGCTTTAATTAATTCTTTGTTTGATTTTATTAGAAGTTTGTTTATAGCAAGTCTATTTTTAGTTGTTGTTTTAAAATTAATAAAAGCGGTTTTTTGTTCACTATCTAATTCTTGTACTGAATATTTAAAAACCCTTACTAATTTTAGTTCGCCTTCAATTTTTCGTGTTGCAACTTTGCCTATTCCTTCTATTCTTGCTCCTTCAGATGTTTCTGCTTTTGTTATTTTATCTGCATCTTTTTGTAAAAATTGTTGGGTTTCTGCTAAAGATTTATTTGCTGTTTTTGCTTCCTCCGCATTTTTTTCTTTTAGAACTTTAACGTATTCTCTTATTCTTCCTTCATTAAGCTTAATAGCATTTCCGTATCTATCAGTATCAGCAATAGCATCAGGCATTAATTTACCTAACCCCGCAATGGCACTATTTAAAAGTTTTTGTTCATCTTTTGCTAATCCTTGTTCGTTTTTTAAAGAATCATAAGTCCTTCTTAAACTACCTATTGTATTAATAGTTTCTTTTGTCTTGTCTGCTGTTTCTTGAAGCGTTTTGTTTTCTTCTTGCATTTGCTTTATTCTCTCGTCGTGACTTTTGCTTAAAGCGTTATACGCGACAACCAAACCACCAATAAGGGCAATTACTGCTCCTATCGGATTTGCAACCATTGTTGCCCAAAGAATACGCATATATCCAGTAAGAACTTGTGTTGCAGTAGAAAGAGAAAATGTCGTTGCGGTTGCAGTTACATTAGCCGCGGAATTTCTAAGTGTAGCTAAAGTTCTCCTTTGAGCATATACTATTCCTTTTAAATTCGCTACGTTTAAAAAAGCTATTGCTTTTGTGTAAGCATTTGTTGTTGCGGTAGCAACTAAAATTACTGTTTTATATGTAAGAAATCCTCCAATTAAAGTTCCAAGCGTTTTAACAATACTGCTTAAATTATTAGCTAAAAAATCAAACACCTTCATAAGTGAGTTTGAAACAGAATTACCTTCATTAAATTCTTCAACTAAATTTACCCAAGCGTTAGATAATCTTGAAGTCGCCGCTTGTAAAGTTGTTACCTTGTCAATGCTTTGTAATCCAAATGCTATTTCAACTTGCTCTGCAAATGCGGGTAATACTTCTGCGGTTATTACTTCGCCTTTTTTAAGCATTTCATCTAATTCAGCGGTAGTAACTTCTAATGCGTTTGCCATAATATCCATGGCACCAGGTAATCTTTCCCCTAATTGTCTACGAAGTTCTTCCGTTGTCACTTTACCCTTAGAAACCATTTGCTCTAATGCAAGAAATATACCTTGAAGCTCATCTGTTTTTAAACCTAAAACACCCGAAGCTTTTGTCATTGTGCCGAATATTTTTTGCGTTTCTTTTGCGGTAAGACCAGCATTTTTTGTCGCGGCGCGAAATTTTATATACCTATTTGTAGTGGTAACTATTTCAGCACCGTAATCTTCTGTAATTTGTTTTAAAAAATCTGTTGTTTTTGCGAGTTCTTCTGAATCGGTTATAACAGCTTTCATTGAGAAGGCTAAAGAATCTAATGTTTTTGTAAATTTAAAAGCACTTGTTATTGCTCTTGCAAATAATTGTATTCCAGTAAAGGCTCCAAGAGCTAAGAATAATTGTTTAGCACTACCAATTAATCCACTAAAAGCACTTTTGGTTTTTTTAGTTGTATTTTGTAAAGCTAATAATTTTGCTTTTGCGTTAGATAATGCAATATTTGTTTTAGCTAATTCTTGTTTTAAATTTCTTGTCTGCGTAACAAAACTTTTTTGTGACTTTGAAACATTTTTATATGCGTTTGATAAAACACCAAGTTGACTTATCACTTGTTGATTAAGCTGTTTTAGGTTGCTTAATCCAGTAGACATTTTACGGAAACTTGCTTTACTTCCATCACCAACTCCAGTTAATGCAGTACGCATTTTATTGAAACTATCAATAATTTCATTAATATTCTTAATTGCATCTTTGTTACTTATGTCTATCTTTGCCATATTCTTTTGCTTTTTGTTTACTTAAATCAATCATTTCAACCCAAACTTTAATTGGTGTTTTTGAAACATTAATAGCTCTTTTTAAATCTAAATTTCTTTCAAGATACAAAGCATCTCTTTCTAAATTGCTTTTAACTTCTTCTTTATCTTCTTTTACAGAATTAACTAATTTTATTTTAAATATTTTTATTTTGTTTTTTAAGCCTTTCATTTTGTTATCAAGTTTATTTAACTGAAGACCTAAAGGCTTATTAAAATCTATTGTGTATTTTTTATCATTTAAATTATTAATTAAATAAAGTGCTTCTTCTTTTCCGTAAGTATCAAAAATATCAATGCATTTAGAAACAATATAATAAATTGTTTCCCACTCTTGAATTAAACATTGTTTTTTTAATATGCTTTTTAATTTATGATTTGATGTTATTTCACAATATTCAAAATAAATCTCTTCCCATATTAAACTTAAATTTACAATATCATCATTTGATAATTCTAATTTAGAATTTTCAATATCAAATTTTTTTATTAAGTATCGTAAATCTTCTGTCTCAATTACTTGAAAAAAGTTCTTAACTGGAATAGTGCTACAACTTTTAAATAATTTCATATAAATGCAATTTGCGGAATTTTTATGTTTTCAAATTTAGTTAAAATTTCGTTCTCTACAATTTTTGCAATATTTTCTTGTTCACTTGGGTTTAATTTTAAAATACTATCTCCGTATTTGGATTCTAAAATATTAGTTAAATCACCACCTTTTACTTGTTTTGTTGCAGTTATTTCTATCTCACCAAATCTATTTGGTATAGCTTTCATGCTTTGATACCAACCGCCACTCCATCTTAATGTAATATGCGAAGTTCTTAAACTAAGTTTCTTTTTTTGTCTTAATGTGCTACTTGCATATGATCCATCACCTATTAAATTTCCATCGCCATCTGTTCCATTATTAAACAAACGTCTTTTTATTGGAGCAAGAACAATAAAACCACCCCTACTATTTATAAGTTTAACAAAATCTGTACCTATTGAACGCTCTTGTCTTTGCAATTCATAAATATAATTTGCTAAAATATCTCCCGCTTGAGCCATAAATTTATTTTTTAATAAAAAATGGTGTTGAAACTTAATCCAACACCATTTCTCTAACAACCATTAAATAATCTAAAACAAAAATTTTAAACCGCAGTTACTGTTACTAAGTCTCCTCTGTAAAGAACCCCGTTGTTAAGTACCACACTCGTAAGTGTTGGGATGTTGTATGTTTTAATTCCTAAAACTTCCGCCGCTACAATAGAAGAAACAGTTCCAGTATATTTTCCTGGAGAATTTTCTACTACTGTCATTGAACCAACAACGCCATCAACTGAATAAGATAAATCAGCTTGTAATAATCCTTCAACTGGTGTTAAACCATCAGAAGTTAATACTGCTGTAAAATCAACACTTGTTGCACCCGCGCTTGGAATTGAATCAAAAGAAATGCTTACTCCATTTACACCATCAATTTCTTCTGGCGAAAAATCTAAACTATCTCTTAATGCGAATTCGTAATTTTGATCCCATTGAATTCTATCAAGCAACTGAATAGAAAAAGATTTAGACTCAGGGTCTCCACCAAGAGTCTTTGTGTTTGTTAGCATTGCAATCGCTTGCCCCGCTGTAAATCCTTTAAAATTTCCATCGCTTGTTGTAGCTAATCTCCAATTTCCTTCTTCATCTGCAAAGACAAAGTCTAATGCTTTAAAAGAAGTTAATTTTGCCATTTCTTTATAGAACTCGTGTCCTTCTTCATAGGTAAATTTGTACTTTGGTAACCCTAAAGTATTTAATCTATCTACGCCTCTACTATTAGTAGTTACTGCATCTTCTGAACTTTCGTTGTCAAAAGATTCAGCTCCAATTAAAGGAATAAATTTTCCTAATTGAACTTGTTGGTCAATATAAGCTTTGTTCCAAACAGTCGCTTTTGGAATTACAAAACCTTTTTGAATACCAATTACGTGAAGAGGTGTCCCCCATTCTATTTGGCATCCAAGCTTTCCAGTATCGGCATTAGTACCGCCACATGAAGCTTTTTTACTTGCAATCGTTTCTAAACTCATTTTTTAAGTTTTTGAATATTAATTAAATGATTAAGTGAATTAATGTTTTCTGTTTCAAATGTGTCCCCTATTTTATATTTTACAGTTCCACTTTTGTAACCAACAGAAAATCCTTGTATCACAATCCCTTTGTAAGATTTCTTACTTGCAACTTTTTTTGTTGCTTTTTTTATTTTTTTAGCCATAATTTAAAATTTTATTTCCCTTAAACAATTATTATTTAACTCTAAATTTATAGTTAATTTTACAGCATCCCAAATATCTGAAAATTTAGTTTCTAATCCCGCAGTCTCCACATCACTATAATTTCCATATTTTACAATATCAAAATTTAGATCGTAAGATATAGTATTTGCTTGTGTAAAACAATGCAAAACATTATCTAATAAATCATTTAGAATAAGAAATGTGCTTTTAAGCCTTTCATTATATAGCATTTGAGTATTAGTCTCAACTGCTAAAATAAAGTTTAAGTTATTAAGCTTTACTCTTTTTCTATTAATGTGATTTTCTGCAAAAGGCATCTCCAACCATATTAGCGGGTAATTTGAATTACCTTGAGTTTGTTTGAAAAAAGCAAGTAGTTCTTTATGGTCTCCTATTTTAAATAATGGTTTATATGAAATACCATTTTTATCCATAAGAGGTAAATAATCTAATACTTTTTCTAAAACATCCTCTGCTATTATAGTTTTTTTTATACCCATTATATACCAAATTGGTTTTGTTGTCTATTCCAATAAGTAGGTTTAAAATTATCATAAGTATCGGCAACAAGATGATTCATATCCCTTATAAAAGTATATAAACTTGTTTCCATATTTTCCTCATAATAATCAATTCCAAAACCTACTCTTCTTTCAAGCACTTTAGAATCATATTCCTTACCTTGAATCATATTCGTCATTTCGCGAATAGCTCTCATAACTTTAGGAGCTGAACTTCTTTCTTCAATGTTTTTACCTTGAATTTTTCCGTCACCTATTCCAGTTCGTGTAAGGTCATAATTTTGCTCAAATTTAGAATAAACATAATTTGCTAAAAAACTACTATCGTATGTTGAACAACCAGGGCTTTTAAACCTAATGCCTCTCCATTCAACAAAATCTCCATTTGGATTGTTGTATGTTTTGCCATTAAGTAAATCATCCCATTTTTGGTCAACACCTACAATTAAACCGTTAGACCTTTTTGAATCTAACTTACTTATAAATTCGAGTGAAAGTTGAAGACCTAAACACATAATCAAACATTGACGTTCATACTTAGCAATAAAAGAACTCAACTCAGACGCTACTTGCGTAACATCAGAAGTGATGCTTGGCTTAGCGTGTGGAATATAAAGCTCGTTTTTGTAATATGTATTATTTGTTATCATTAAATTATGTGTTTAGCTTAATTCTTATCTCTTCATAGTAGGAGAAAAATAATCCTTGATGTAGTTACCTACTTCTAAAATTCCTTTTCCGGTTAAAGCATTAATAGTTGAAGAATAGTATGCTTTTTTCTCTCCAGTTGCAATAACTGTACAGTTATACCATCCTTTCTCTAATTCTTTTTTACTACTTTTTTTTGTTTCACTCATCTTATATAATTGTTTAAAGGTTAAAATTTAAAATTACGCCGCCGTAATCGCCGCCTTTACAGTTGCAATATCATCATAAACAAACGCCGCTTGATCTAAGTTTTTAACGTACTGGAAGTAACGTGATTCTCCTACCATTGTGAATTTGTTAGTAATGAACTGGTCATTTATCCAACCTATTCTAACAGAAAAAGGAACGTAATTTACAACGTTATATTTAGTCATATCTGCTACGAAAATTTTACCTACTGGAATTTTAATCCAAGGCTTAATAACGATTCCGCCAATACGAACTTCGTTAAATAATCCCGCTTGTGGGTATAAAGGCAAACCATCAGCGTCTTTGGCACCAACTAACTGTACAAAAAAGTCAACTGGGTTAATTAAAACGATGTTTGGCATATAATGTCCTTCATCAGCATAAGCTTGTGTTGTGTAAATGTCTGTAATAATTGCATTTACAACATCCATGAAATTTGATGTACCTGCTGGAAAAACATCTGTTAAGTTTGCTGCGTTAAAAGTTCGAGCAACAACAGTAGCTCCAGTTGGGTTATTTCCAGTACCATCTCCAAAATAAATTCCGTTTACTTTGAACAAATCGTGCTGTACAGATAAATAAGTTCTTGCAATACTTTCTAATCTTGGGAAATCAGTAACTGCTTCTTCAGTTAAAATTTCATTCGCCGCCGCTTTAACTGGAGTCTCCCAACGGTTCTCCCACTTAAAGTCTATTTGTGGTTTTGTTCCACCTTCTGCAACAAACTCATATCCACCTTCTTTTGGAGTAAGCTCCGTATAAGGTAAACTTGGGCTTGAAGTATTACTAATACTCGCAAGTGCTAATAAAGAAGCATCATTACGCATATTGAAAGTACCTAAATTTGTACTAACATCAAGTGGCGGTGTATCAACAGTAGTACCACTACCAGTTGAAATATCTGCAACAGCTTTTGGTGTGAATCTAACCTCACCAGTTTTGTTTGCAACAATCTGCTCTAATTGAGCTTTATTTTCTTTTAAGAAATTGTTGAATTGTTTTGCAACGCTATCAACTTGTTTTTCTTTAAGAGTAGAAGCAAAATTATCAAATGCCTCTCCTTGCGTTTGAATAGATTTTGTTAATTTCAAAATTTCATCTTTAGAAGCGTTATTTTTTTGAGCTTCTACCAAATCATTTTGAGCTTTTACAAAAGAATCTTCAAGGGTTTTGAACCTTGTGTCTAATGCTTTTTGAATGTTATCATCCATGATTTTAATTATTATTTGTTAATATTCAGTTCTAAAAAAAGTGACATTTGTCGGCTTTAGTTCGATTATTTGCAGTGATTACTCGGCTACACCTAACCATTTTTTTATTTCTAAATTTTTTAATTCTTGTTGTGTTTTAGTTTTTGATATTGTTTCAGTAGGTGTTATTGGATTGCTACCTATCGCCACAGCACTTCCCTCAATAGCTTTTGCTTCGTAAACAGCGTAAAAGTAACCATTTTTTTCAACTTCCTCTTTGTTAGCTATATCATCAATATGCTCATCCCATATTTCTTTGTATTCTGCATCTTCATCAAGTGAACTATTAAAAGCCATTTTTATATTTACATAATACATACCAACAGAATGATTATCTACATTTCCATCTTTATATTGTTCGTACATATATGCATTTCTTTGTCTTTTAATAACACTATCAAAAACTAATGCTTCTGTTTTTCCTTCAACATCATAACCTAAATCTTTCCAGTTATATTGTTTAACATAAACATCCAAATCTTCTTTGTCTGAAATTATTTTATCAAATTTCATTTCATGTTCTTGAATGTGCTTAATGCGTTTATTTTCTTTTACGGTTTTATTCCAAATTCCGTTAATATGAACATCTTTGTGCGAGTCCATAATCATAGTTGTGTTAATTATTGCACGAACTTTTATAGAATTAGGTTCACTTGCAGTCAAATCTTTTGTTGAAATTTTATGTATTTGTTGCATAGAGGTACAAGGCGCACCAAAACCATCAGCTTTTTTAAATTGAGATTTTTTGCTATAAATTATATCTTCCTTGTTTTCTTTTAACCAAGTATATAATTCCTCACGAGTTTTAAAAGTTGGTGTTTCCATAATTAATCTTTTTTAACTATTTGCTTTTCTTTAGTAAGCTCTAATTTTTTATTAAATCCTTTTTGAGCTTCTTTAAGTTTTGAAATTTTTTCTTTTGTGTAATGATTATTCATCTTCTTCTCCTTGTTGTTGTTGTTGTTGTTGTTGTAAATCTTCTAATTGTATATTTTTATCAAACCCCGCCATTTCAAGAGCAAGATCATCTGGAATTCCCGCATTTCTCAACATACTTAAAGCAGTTGCTTTTTTCTGTATTCCATCATAGCGTTCAATAAGTATGAATTGCATAATTGGCATTTTTTCATAAGTACCGTATAATTCATATCTATTATCATCTAACAAAATATTCATTGTTGCCAAAAAAGAATCTAATGTTGGTTGCATTTCATTTTGAATGTAAGAAACCATCGATTCTTTAAAATTGTTATAAGTAGTTTTTTTAGCTTCTAAAGAAATAATATCTTTTGGTATGTGCAAAGCTGTATAAATTAAATTGCCATCTACTTTTATACTTTCATCTAAACCTAAGTCTCTTAACGCAATATGTAAACTTTGCCACTTTAGATTTGATTTTGTTACTATTCCGCGTTTTCTGTTTTTTCCAGAACCGTAATTATTTTGTAACGTATCTTCAACATCTTGCTTTTCAGCATCTGTTAATGGAAAACTACCCGCTTTTGCATCAGCAGTAATTAATTCTTTACCATTAGTTTTTAAAATTACATTTTTAGCTTCTAAACTATCTAAAGTGTTTACAAGAGTTTGCCTTAAACCATCAAGACGACTATGTGTTTCAAACATATTTTCTGTATTCAAACCATTTGGCAAATCATAGAAAAAAAGTAAATCCCTAAAAGGAATACTTTCGTTTTCTCCGTCTCTATCGTAAATTATTCTTGCGTTTTTTATATTATTATTTTTACTGCTTTTTGCAAGAGAAGTTCTAAATTCTTCAGGGTACTCTATAAGATTAGGGTCTAACAAATACATAGATGTAGGAGTAGCCATTCCAGTTGTTCTTCTCAACCAGACAACAGCTTTGCCTTCTGCTATTTGCGTAAAATTATGTGCTTCAAGAAAATCATTTTGTGTTTGATAATAGTTTGGTTTTTTTAATAAATCTAAAATCCAATGATTATATATTTTTTCCCCAGTTTCTTTGTCTCTAATACAAATATCAGCTTGGGAAAATAATTTTGCTACAAATAAAATTGCGGGTGTTAAGATAGGGTGTTTTTGAGCTATTTCTAAATTAGTACCATAGTAGCTATTCCAATTCCCATGCTCTTTAATATTATAAAATGTATCTCCATTAATGTACCTGGTAAAAAAAGGTATATTAATTCTTGGAAGTTTAAATTGCATCCGTATATATAATTTTTACGAACTTACAACAAAAAAATTAAATTGAAAAAAAAAGTCCCTTAATCAAGAAGTCTCACGAACTTGAAAAAAGGACTTAAACAAAACAGAATGTATTTATTCAAATTTACAATTTTATATTTAAATAGGGAACTAAATAAGAAATTATATATCTCATAGCATCAAGCAAATGATCGTCTTTTTTTATTGGAACATCTACACTTTTTCCGTTCTTATCTATTTGCCAAGAATAGTTATCATATTCAAATCCTAAATTTTCACTTCTTACATAATAAATAGTAAAACCTTGAACAAGAGATATTCCAACTTCTACACTTCCGCCTCCTTTTATTGCTCCCATAGCAATATAGTTTTCATTTAACAATAAGTCAATGTAGTTTTGTTTTGCACTATCGCAAACAATAATATCTTTTCCTTTTTTTATTTCTGGGCATCTTAATTTTATTACAGTAGGCAAAGAATCAGAAATATCTTGCAACGGTTGGTAAAGTATTTCCCTAATGTAAAAAGCTCCATCGCCATTATATTTTACTTCAACACAAGCAGTCGGATTTGACGCACCAAAATCTAAACCAAAATAACTTGGGTATTCTAAATTATCAAAAAACTCATAACTTATTTCGCGCCAACCTTGATAAATTTTATTTGGTTTCTCGGCACCAATTCCAAGTCCGTAAACAAGCCAGTTGTATTTATGCGCTGTTCCTTTTTTTATATTTTGTTCGTTTGGCGGAGGTTGATTATGTATCGAAATAGGTTCATCTTTGTAAAACAATTCACTTCCTTTAAGCTCGTATGTTCCAGACTCCCACGGTTCGTATCCTAATAAATGCTTTACAATATTTGGCGGACAATATGCGTTATCTTTAAATGTAGAATGTATAAAACAAGTTTCGGGGTCGTTTCTGTAACCTTCCATAAAGAAATTTTTGCTTGGATTATAATCTGAAATTATTCTATCACTTGTCCTTTGTGCTATTTGTAAATAAACTTCTTCGTTAAATTCTGTTATTTCATTAAAGAAAGAAATATCTTGTGTTGAACCTAAAACTTTACCAATGTTATCCGCGCCTTCAAAAACTATTTTACTTTTAGTTGGTACATAAGTGAAGGTTCCAGTTTGTTTGTTTTCTTTAATTTCTTTGTAAACTCTGTAATCAAACATTATTATTTTTTGGAAATCTTCTAATACAGTTTGCCTACATACGTTTTTTAAATTTCTCCAAACAGTAATTTTAATTCCTTTTCTACTTACCATCTCTAAAAGTAGAAGTTGAAGAATCGAATAACTTTTACTTGATCGTGAACCGCCCATGGAAACTATTTGACGGTATCTATATAAGGGCTCAATTATTTCTGTTTTATTTTTATCAATTATTTCCTGGTTTATTTTTTCGTGATACTTTTTATGTGTTTCTGCAAATGTTTTTGTTACGTCTATATTCATTTTTTACTTTCTGTTTATAATTGAATTTATTTCAAACCTAAAAGACTCTAAACTTCTAATTACTAAATAATCAAAACCGTTTTCTTCAACTAATTTTTTCCATTTTTTTTGTTTTTCAGAAAGATTTGCGTAACTTAAATCTCTTTTTAATTCAAGTAAATAGCAATTAGAATTAAATAAAAATATCATATCAGATACACCGCTAACTACACCAGTAAGTTTTAATGTTTTTGCTTCGCGTTTAGTTCTTTTTCCGCCATTAGGAACAGCAAAAAGTAAACCTCTATATTCTGGATATGTGTTATGAAACCAAAAATAACACTTTTGTTGTAGTGCGTTTTCAGACTGACCTAAAACATCTTTTTCTATATTTTTCATGTTATAGTGCAAATATCTTTATCAATTATTATTTGTTTTGCAAAGCCTTGCATTACTAAATTAGGTTGTGTTTTATTCCACTTTGTATTAATTGGAACTTTACAAATAACATCATTTGCTCTGTAACATTTACTTTTAAAATGTATGCTTAAACATTTGTACCTTTTGTAATAATGAAAAAAAAATCTATATTCTTTTTCTTTTTTTACTTCTGTCATTGTATGGTTTTACTTTTTTAATTTCGTAGAATAATAAACCTCTTATTGGGCAATAATAAAATTTTATCATTCTTGTAACATTTTTTTTAATTTGTCCTCTGCTACTATTCCTTTTGCAATTATATCCATGTGTTCTAATGCAAATTCTTTTTCCGCAATAGTTAAAGAATCGAAATAATGGTCTAATTCACTTTGAACAATCATAAGCTGAAACATTGTTGTTGTTCTATCAGCTTTTTTTAGTATCATCGATAGTATTCTCTTCTTTGCCATAATTGATTTGTATATTTATTGTGTTATCACCAGTATTTGGTTTTTGACCAGTTTGTCTTATAATTTTTGGTTTAAAAAATTCTAATCCCTTTAAATATACGCGAACAAATTCTCTATCAGGTAATTTTTCTAAGATTTGGTTAAACCTTTGAGCATGATTTGTGTTTATTGCCTTTGTTAATTGCGACCAAGTTTTTACATCAGTTTCTTTTTTTGGTACAACTATTTCGTTTTTTTCCGTTTCTGGTTTTAATTCAATAGTTTGTATTTCTTTTTTCAAAACAATACTCGCCGCTTGTTCAAATATGTCTTTGCTTTTACTCACCTTTTGCATTTTTACTTGCTTGAACATATACTTTTACAAAGCCCTCTATAACTTCCGTCATATTTGTGTCGTTGTAATACGTTTCAGTAACAAATTCTTTTTTTAAATCTTCATCAATTCTTAAAGAGATATTTGGTTTTCCTTTTGGCATAATTATTAGATTAAATGTATATACAAATGTAATGCTTTTTTATTTCTAAACAAAACTTTTTTCAAATTGCGGAACCACACAAACCATAATTCTCACTTCTGAGTAGTTCATTTTTAATTTTTTGATCTT
>UPTG01000897.1_pt1 | contig 23375 bp, 15 predicted proteins | sample 2160121 | NCBI WGS metagenome assembly UPTG01 (sample SAMN06266255, study PRJEB28933) | marine metagenome | isolation source: Columbia River Estuary | place: USA:Columbia River Estuary, USA | collected 2014-07-27
AAAAAACAGCTAAAAGATGGATGCTATCTATCGCTTGGCGCATTGATTGGCTGAATCATAAAATTATTGGCAAAAAGAGGAAATTAACTAAAAATATGTGCCGGACGCTGGACACTAAGAACTACTATAGTTCGGATAAATTTTTAAAGCTGGAAAAGGATTTGGTAATGAATGACATGAAATTACGCGAACTTGTTGAAAAACATGTTCCGGGTCTGTCTGTAATCATATTTGTTTTTGCAATGATCGAGTTCGGAATTTTAATCGTGTGTGTGGCGTATTCAGCAAACCAGGATATTGTAAAAATATATAGCCCAGAGAATGAAGTTGTATATGAAAATGTTTATAATATGAGCTATATAACGGAATTTAAAAAGATCTATGGCATTGAAAACTTAAAAGAGGAAGGATTAGTAAAAGAAAGAAACTCTTTTTCATATTACTCAATAATAAAGTTTTTATATCGTTTATCAATAGGTCAGGATGCAGAAAGTCGACATTGTATACATTTCTTATAAGTTTATTATCATCTATGAGGAAAACTCTTAATAAATGAGACTGAACTCCAGCATATTCGCCATTTTCAGTATTTTGATTGCCAATTAAAGTTATGCCATTTAAATTAAAGCTACCCTCTAATGCACCTTCTGGGCCATCAATTTCCATCGCATGATCTGAGATGTCCCCTAAAATCACAACTGAGTTACTGATTGTGCCAGAATAAGCTTGGTCAATATCTAAACCGTCATCTCCTTGTGCCCATACTAAAGCATTAGATATATTTACAGCTCCTCCAAAAAATTCAATTCCGTCATCTACATTTGCAACTACCTCAACATTAGAGATAGTTGTACCTGAACCAACAGCACCTAAGGTAAGTCCGTTAATTTCATTTCCTTCTCCAATTTCAGCTCCTCCATGTCGAATAGATATAAAATTAATTTTACCAGAATTATCAGAATTATTGTTTCCTCCATATAATCCATTGGTGTCACTAGCAGGAATTCCTTCAATTTGAGTTTCTGTAGCATTTCCTTCAACGGATATATTAGCATTCCCTAATACTATAAGACCACCCCATAATCCTCTATCATTTTCTGTTAAATTTCCACCTGCAGTTTGACCTAATTGTATATTGTCTGCAGTAGAAGTAAAAATAATTGGATTATTAGATGTACCATTTGCCATTATCTTAGCATCTCTTGCTATAATTAAAGCAGAAGCATTAGCACCACTTCCTGCATAAGCTTTTATAATAGTCCCTGCTTCGATGGTTAATGTTACACCTGCAGTTACAGTTACCCTTCCTTCAATTTCCCAAATCAAATCATTCGTTAATGTTTTATCTGAAGTGATTTGACCTTGTAATATTGTATCTGTTTCTACTAGAATCGGATCTACGGGTATGAGAACTCCGTCATCATCGCTGTTGCAACTAGAAAACAACCCTATGATTGTTATTGTAAAAATTGATAGTAATGCTTTTTTCATTTTTGTTAGTTTTTTATTTTTGTTAGTTTTATTACTGCAAATAAACATTCACTTTGTAAAGTTTGTATTATCTAAAAATTAACAATAGGTGATCTTTAGGTTAAATTAACGTTACTTATAAAACTTATTGAAAAAGAACTTATATATAGTATATTGCAAAATAAAAAATTGGTATGATGAATTGGGAACAGTTATTATCATTAAGAAGACAAGGTGATACAACTAAAAGATTGCGAATAGAACAGGATGAAACCCGTTTGGGTTTTGATGTAGATTATGATCGGATTATTTTCTCTTCAGCTTTTAGAAGTCTACAAGATAAAACTCAAGTAATACCTTTGTCAAAAACATCTTTTGTTCATACTCGCCTTACTCATAGCCTAGAAGTATCTGTGGTGGGTCGTTCTTTAGGCAGAACTATTGGAAAAGCAGTTTTAGAAAAACACCCACAATTACATACAGTTCATGGGTATCAAAGTAACGACTTTGGTGCAATTGTAGCTGCAGCTTCATTAGCTCATGATATTGGGAATCCTCCATTTGGACATAGCGGTGAAAAAGCAATTGGTAATTATTTTTTAAATGGAAATGGTAAACGATTCAAAACACAATTAACAAATAAAGAATATCAAGATTTAATTGACTTCGAAGGGAATGCCAATGGATTTAAAATACTTTCCGAATCAAAAAATGGAGTAGAAGGGGCTTTGCGTTTGTCCTATGCAACACTTGGTGCTTTTATGAAATATCCCAAAGAATCGTTGCCCAAAAACCCAACCAGTCATATTGCCGATAAAAAATATGGAGTTTTTCAATCTGAAAAAGATTTTTTTGGAGCAGTAGCACAGGAATTAGGATTGCAGAAAAGAGGAGAAGATAAAGATCTAAGTTTTAACCGTCATCCTTTAGCTTTTTTAGTGGAAGCAGCAGACGATATTTGTTATACAATTATCGATTTTGAAGATGGTATCAATTTAGGGTTAATTGAAGAAGAATTTGCATTGGAATATCTTATCAACTTAGTAAAAGAGAATATCAATACAAAAAAATACACTAGTTTAATAAAATCTACAGATAGACTGGCATATTTACGTTCCTTAGCCATCAATACTTTGGTAGCTGAAGCTGCCGCTGTTTTTATAGAAAACGAAGAAAACATTTTAAATGGAGAATTCACAACATCATTATTAGATAAGAGTAAGTATAAAGCACAAGTAGCAGATATTATAAAAATAAGTGTTCAAAAAATATATAAAAGTACCGAAGTAATCGATAAAGAAATCGCAGGATATAAGATACTTAATACTTTATTGGATGTTTATACGACTTCCGTTGAAAACGTATTTAATGACTCTTTAACTCCCTTTGATTCACTTGTGTTAAACGATTTGTCATTTAATACCAATGAAAAATATACCACCTACCAATACCTAATTGAAAGCTGTAATTACATATCTAGACTTACAGATGGTAATGCCATGTTAATATTCCAAAAAATTAATGGGAATCTTTAATGCTTTTTTAATAAAAAAACCACTTATCAGATAAAAGTAATTATTGACAACACATTAGTTGCTTTAAGCAACTAATTGAAACTGACTGTTTTCTATAGAAAAGTAGGGTATTATTAATTTTAGATGTTTTATATTTACAATGATATAATTAATAAAAAAAATATTATGAAAAAATTACTTTACATGTTTGTGTTTTTGGTCATGGGCTCTGTTTTTGGACAGGACTTTAGTAGCTCTATAAACACATATTTAAATTCAAACAAATCAGAACTAAGATTACAATCTCAAGATATTGAGGATATTGTTATTGATAAACATAGTTATTCAAAAAGTATGGATGTTGAAAACGTTTATGTAGTTCAACAATACCAAGGAATTGAAATTTTTAATTCAGTTTCGTCTTTTGCAATAAAAAATGGACAAGTAAAAAATGCAAGTTTATCTTTTTCTAAAGATGTGTCACAAAAAGTTAACACGACAACACCTGCTGTTTCTGCTGCTGCAGCAATAGGGAATGCAGCTTTAGAATTAGGTATTAACAGCCCTACAAATCTTGAATTATTAGAAACAGTTTCTGTAAATTCTTTTATCTATTCTAATGGGAGTATTTCTTTAGAAAATATTCCAGTAAAATTAGTTTTCCAAAAAATGGAGGATGGTTCATTACAATTAGCATGGGACCTTAGTATCTATGTATTAGATGCAAGTCATTATTATAGTGTTCGTGTAGATGCAGTAACAGGATCTGTAATAAATATAGGAGACTGGGTTGTGAGTTGTAGTTTTGGGGAACATAAAAATAATTCTGATTCATCACATACAGAAAATAGTGTATTATTTTCAAAAGAAGATGCAACAATGGCTTCTTTAACTGATGGTGCACTATACAATGCAATTGCATTACCGAGTCAAAGTCCAGCTGAAAGTCCTTTCTCACAAATTGTAGATCCTTCAGCTCTAGGATTTGGATCTCCTTATGGATGGCATGATACTGACGGTGTTCCAGGACCAGAATTCACAATAACTAGAGGAAATAATGTTTGGGCTCAAGAGGACGAAAATGGTAATAATGGAACAGGCTTTTCTCCAGAAGGGACAGCGGAATTAATTTTTAATTTTGATTTTGATTTTACTCAAGATCCGGCTCTTTCTTTAGCTGCTTCTATTACTAATTTATTTTACCTGAACAACATGCTTCATGATATTTTTTATGAATATGGTTTTGATGAAGCTAGTGGAAATTTCCAACAAAATAATTATGGTAATGGTGGTAATGGTAATGATTTTGTGTATGCAGATGCTCAAGACGGAAGTGGAACCAATAATGCAAATTTTGCAACTCCCGGAGATGGAGGAAAACCAAGAATGCAAATGTTTTTATGGGATGGTACAGTAACTTCTGGACCTTTATTAACCATAAATGATGGCCCTTTAGCAGGTGATTATGAGGGAGTGCCAGCAGCTTTCGGTGGTGAAATCGTTGACTTAACAGAAGACTTAGTATTAGTTGAAGATGATCCATCCGGGACATCTGATACAAATGATGCTTGTGACCCGATTACTAATGGAGGTGATTTATCAGGAAAAATAGCAGTAATAAGAAGAGGAGAGTGTGAATTTGGTTTTAAATCATTAGCAGCTCAAAATGAAGGTGCTGTAGCGGTAATTATGGTAAATAATGTAGAGGGTGAAGCTATTACAATGGCAGGTGGAGCTGTAGGAGATCAAGTTACTATTCCATTATTTATGGTAAGTGATACAGATGGTGAGGCCATAATAGAACAATTGTTAAGCGAAACAGTTAATGCTACCATCAATGGAGTAACGGTAGGTCCAATGATTGATGCGTCTCTTGATAATGAAATTATTGCTCATGAATATGGTCATGGAATTTCAAACCGTTTAACAGGAGGTGGAAACAACACAGGTTGTTTAAACAATGCTGAGCAAATGGGAGAAGGTTGGAGTGACTACCTAGGTTTAATAATAACCATGAAAGTTGGAGACCAAGCAGATGACGGCAGAGGTATGGCTACTTATTCTGCAGGACAAGGTCCAGATGGTGGTGGAATTCGTCAACATAAGTATAGTAGAGACATGACCGAGAATCCACTTACCTATTCAGATTTACCTGCTACAGGTGGGCAAGTTCACGCAGTTGGAACAATATGGGCAACAATGCTTTGGGACCTAACCTGGGATTTAATTGACGTATATGGATTTGATGAAGACATGTTTAATGGTACAGGAGGAAACAATATCGCCATGCAATTAGTTCTCGACGGGATGAAATTACAACCTTGTGCTCCTGGATTTGAGAGTGGTAGAGATGCTATCATAGAAGCAGATGAACTTGCAAATGGTGGAGCAAACAAATGTTTGATATGGGAAACTTTTGCAAGAAGAGGATTAGGGTTTACTGCTACTCAAGGTTCTTCAAGTAGTGTTTCAGACGGGACAGCTGCTTTTGATATTCCTGTAGAATGTGAAAATTTAGGCATTAATGATACTAATTTAGATAATAAGTTTATTATTTATCCTAATCCATCAAATGGAAATATAAATATCAAACCATTATTAGATTTTGGAGATGCTAACGTATCCATTTACGACATCAACGGTAGAAAAGTATATAACACAAATGTTAACCTACAAAATACGGTTTCTATAAATGCTCAAAACTTAAGTTCTGGGATGTACATTATGCAAATCGATGGTGTTGATTACAGTCATACAGCAAAACTTATTATCAACTAAATAATAAGAAATTGAATAATTTTAAAAAGCTGCCTTTTAATTAAGGTAGCTTTTTTTCTAGGTAAGAATTTAAAGTTTGCGAGATTTTATTGCTTGAAATACCAGCGATTTCATGTAATTCATCAATAGTTCCTTGACCTGGAAATTTGTCTGAAATTCCAAGGTTTTTGATAGGTATATTATAATTATTTTTGGCTGCAAATTCTAAAATAGCACTGCCAAAACCACCCATTACGATTCCATCTTCCACGGTGATTATAGTGTTGTATTTTTTAAAAATACGATGTAGTAATTTTTCATCAATGGGCTTGACAAAACGCATGTCATAACAAGAAATTTCAAAAGCTATTGAGCAATTTTCAATAGCATTGATAACATTATTTACTACCGTACCAATCGTTAAAATTGCTATATTTTCACCTTTTTTTATAGATACAGCTTTTCCTATTTCAATTTTTGAAAATGGCTTTCTCCAATCTAATAACTTTCCTCTACCTCTAGGATATCTTATCGCAATAGGGTTTTTTAAACCCAATTGTGCGGTGTACATAATATTTCGAAGTTCTACTTCATTTCTAGGAGCAAAAACGATGAGGTTTGGAATACACCGTAAATAGTTGATATCAAAAATTCCGTGATGTGTTGCGCCATCCTCACCTACTAAACCCGCTCGATCTAAACAAAAGATGACCGGTAAGTTTTGCAAACACACATCATGAATTATTTGATCATAAGCTCTTTGTAGAAAAGTAGAATAGATATTACAAAAGACGATACATCCCTGTGAAGCCATTCCTGCAGAGAAGGTAACGGCATGCTGTTCTGCAATACCAACATCAAAAGCACGTTCGGGAAGTTCATTCATCATATACCTAAGCGAACTTCCGGTTGGCATGGCAGGAGTTATACCTATTATCTTTTCATTTAAAGTAGCCAATTCTACTAATGTCTTTCCGAAAACATCTTGATATTTTGGAGCTTGTTTGGTTTCTTTTTTTGGATGTAATTCTCCTGTTATTGCATTGAATTTACCTGGAGCATGATAAAGTACTTGGTTTTCCTCTGCTTGTTTTAATCCTTTTCCTTTTTTCGTTATTATATGCAATAGTTTGGGGCCTTCAATGTTTTTTAAACGCTTTAATTCTGAAATTAAACCACTTAAATTATGACCATCTATTGGACCAGAATAATTAAAATTTAATGCCTCGAATATATTATCTGTATTAGGAGTTTTATCTAAAGTTACTTTCAATAAGTATTGCTTTAAAGCACCCACACTTGGATCAATACCGATAGCATTGTCATTTAAAATAACCAATAAATTAGTTTTACTAACTCCCGCATGGTTTAAAGCTTCAAATGCCATTCCACTCGCAATTGAGGCATCACCTATAACAGCAATATGTTGTTTTTGAAAGTCTTTTTTTAATCGAGAGGCTATTGCCATTCCTAAAACTGCAGAAATAGAAGTACTACTATGACCGGTACCAAAAGCATCATATTTACTTTCACTTATTTTTGGGAAACCACTAATTCCATTTAATTGACGATTGGTATTAAAATTTGATTTTCTACCTGTTAATATTTTATGCCCATAAGCTTGATGACCAACATCCCAAACGATGATATCTTCGGGAGTATTAAAAACATAATGAAGCGCTATTGTTAATTCTACCACCCCAAGGCTAGCACCTAAATGGCCTTCTTTAGTTGCTACCATCTTAATAATCATTTCTCTTATTTCTTTAGCAAGTTTTGGTAAGTCTTGCTGTAAAACTATTCGAAGATCTTTAGGTAATTGAATTGTATTTAAAATAGAATTTGGCACTCTGCAAAGATACAGTTATTAAAGATTTGTTATTTAGTTAATTTGTATTTTCGTTGCGAACAAAACTTGTTTACAGGTAATTCATCTATTAAATGTTTTTATTTTTGAATCACTTGGTGTATATTAATAGATAAATAATAATAAATTGATACTACCCTTCGATGATAATTATTTTATGAAACAAGCTTTAATTGAAGCTAAAGAAGCCTATAAAAAAGGGGAAGTTCCAATTGGAGCAGTTATAGTTTGTGAAAATCAAATAATTGCTCGTGGTCATAATTTAACAGAAACCTTAAATGATGTAACCGCTCATGCTGAAATGCAAGCAATAACATCTGCTTCAAATTTTTTAGGAGGCAAGTATTTGTTGAATTGCACTTTATATGTAACCATAGAGCCTTGTCAAATGTGTGCGGGTGCATTATTTTGGAGCCAAATAGCAACTATTGTTTATGGAGCAAGAGACGAACAACGGGGTTGTATAAACTTAAACACAAAGTTGCATCCAAAAACAAAAATAAATGGAGGGGTGTTAGCAGAAGAATCTTCTCAAATTCTCAAAGATTTTTTTATTGAAAAAAGAAATTTAAATTAAAAAAAAGACCCATTTCCTATATCATCATTTTATCCAAATATAATCACTTAGAGTCATTATAATCACGCATCTTTTCTATGTTTTCTTTGGTTAGCATATAGTCTTTAACATCTTTATTTTTCCACCTTCTATAAATAAAAATAGGCATTGTGATAAAGATTAATAAAACTAGTGATAATCCAACTAACAGGTCTCCATTTTGTGGGTTTACTGGTTTTAAATACAATCCATAGCAGATTCCTATTATAGATGATAGTACAAGAAATTGTAAAAAATATTTCATAATTTCATATTTTGAGAAATAAATAACCCAATTTTAAATATAATATACCGAAAATAGTATACCATCTTCATCAAATTTACTCCAATGATGAACTATTTTATGGTTATTTCGCAATAAATAATGACAACATCTTAATTGGGATTATCCTGAGGCTTATTTTTGTATGTCTAATTTAATACTCAGCTCTTTTAATTGATCATTGGCTATAAATGCAGGTGCATCTATCATTATATCTCGCCCTGAATTATTTTTTGGGAACGCAATGAAATCTCTAATGGTCTCTTGGCCACCTAGAATTGCTACCAATCTATCCAGTCCAAATGCTAAACCTCCATGCGGCGGTGCACCGTATTCAAAAGCATCCATTAAAAATCCAAATTGTGCTTTGGCATCTTCTGCTGAAAATCCTAAATGACGCAACATTGTAGCTTGCATTTGCTTGTCATGAATTCGAATAGAACCTCCACCAATTTCATTTCCGTTTAAAACCAAATCATATGCATTAGCTTTTACAGCTCCAGGATCGGTATCTAATAATTCCATTTGCCCTGGTTTTGGGGCTGTAAATGGATGATGCATTGCATGATAATGACCAGTTTCTTCATCTAATTCTAATAAAGGAAAATCAAGCACCCACAATGGTGCAAATTCATTCGTTTTCCTAAGACCTAATCGATCCGCAAGTTCCATACGCAGTGCACTTAATTGTGCCCTAACTTTATTGATTTCACCAGAAAGTACACAAATTAAGTCACCAGTTTTAGCTCCTGTAACTTTTGCCCAATTCGCTAAATCTTCTTGATCGTAAAATTTATCTACAGAAGATTTAAAAGTACCGTCATCGTTACAACGAGAATACACCATTCCTAAAGCACCAACTTGAGGCCTTCTAACCCAATCAATAAGTTTGTCAATTTCTTTTCGAGAATAACTATTCCCACCTGGAATTGCAATACCAACTACTAATTCTGCAGAATTAAAAACTGTAAAATCTTTATGTTTTGCAAATTCGTTTAATTCTCCAAATTCCATTCCAAAACGAATGTCTGGTTTGTCATTTCCATACCGTTGCATTGCATCGTCGTAGGTCATTCTTGGGAATTTATCAATTTCAATTCCTTTAATTTCTTTTAATAAATAACGGGTTAATCCTTCAAAAATATTTAAAATGTCTTCTTGTTCTACAAAAGCCATTTCACAATCAATTTGCGTAAACTCTGGTTGCCTATCTGCTCTTAAATCTTCGTCTCTAAAACATTTTACAATTTGGAAGTACTTGTCCATTCCGCCAACCATCAACAATTGTTTAAAGGTTTGAGGGGATTGGGGTAAAGCGTAAAATTGACCTTCATTCATTCGTGAAGGAACTACAAAATCTCGAGCTCCTTCAGGAGTTGATTTTATAAGATATGGAGTTTCTACTTCAATAAATTCCTTTCCAGAAAGATAGTTTCGGACCGCCATAGTTACTTGATGGCGAAAAATAAGATTTTCCCTTACAGGCTTTCTTCTTATATCTAAATAGCGGTATTTCATTCTAATATCATCACCACCATCTGTTTCATCTTCAATGGTAAAAGGTGGAGTAAGGGAACTGTTTAAAATTGTAAAATTAGAAACCAAAATTTCAATACTGCCTGTTGGAATTTTAGGGTTTTTAGAGGCTCTTTCAATTACAGTTCCTTGAACTTGAATTACAAATTCTCTACCCAATAATCTAGTTTTTTCAATCAAGTCATTAGAAGTGCGTTCTTCATCAAAAATTAGCTGTGTAATTCCATAACGATCTCGCAGATCTACCCAAATCATAAATCCTTTATCTCTTGATTTTTGTACCCATCCTGCTAAAGTTACCGAACTATTAATGTGACTTTCTCTTAATTCACCACAAGTATGACTTCTATACATTCTAAAATATTTATTTAGTATTAGTTTCCTTAGCATTTTTAAGGACTACAAATTTAATAAGATAAAAGAGCATTTTACGTTCTTTTTAAAAAAAGATTAAAATGGGGATTAAAAAGTAATTATATTTAATAATTCTGTTAATAAAATACAAATAGTTCATTCTAAATTAGAACCAATTCCATTAGTTTTTAAAAACCCCTTTTCAATTGAAAAGGGGTTTTGTTTTTATCCATTTACGGTATTGGTTAATCCTCTCCAGAATTGAGTTTTTAATTTAATTTTATGGGTAATAAAAAATAATATTGGAACAATAACTAATGTTAAAAATGTCGCAACTATTAAGCCATAAATTACAGTCCAAGCTAGAGGTCCCCAAAACATAACATTATCTCCTCCAAAATATATATTTGGATTAAATTCACTAAACAAAGTAAAGAAATTTATGTTAAAACCGATTGCCAATGGTATTAAACCTAATATGGTCGTTATTGCGGTTAATAATACTGGACGCAACCTTGCCCTACCTCCTTCAATAATAGATTCTTTTACATTATCAGCAGTTAATAAATCATTATCATCCATTCCTTTCGCAATCATTTTTCTGTCAATTAATAACTGAGTATAATCAAGTAATACTACACCATTATTTACTACGATTCCCGCTAATGAAATGATACCCATCATGGTCATCATAATAACAAATGCACTACCGGTAATTACAATTCCACCAAAAACTCCAATCAAACTTAAAAAAATTGCAAGCATGATTATTGCTGGTTTTGAAACAGAGTTAAATTGAAAAATTAAGATTAAAAAGATGAGCCCTAATCCAGAAAAAAAAGCTCCCAATAAAAATGACATCTGTTTTTCTTGCTCCTCTATCTGACCCGTATAATCAATTTTAATATCACTTGGCAACTTTGCAAAATTTTTCATTTCATCTCTAATGTTTGAGACTATTGCTCCTGCATCGGTATAACCTGGAGCTAAAGCAGAATAAACGGTTACTACACGTTTTGAATCTTTATGTTTTATAGCACTAAACCCAGAACTATTTTTTTGTGTAGCAATTACAGAAATAGGAATTTCTTTAATTTTTCCTGAAGCAGCATCTCTGAAAATTATATTTTGATCAAATAAAGCACTGGTACTATACCTGTCTTCTTTATTAAATCGAACATAAATATCATAATCATCTCCATTTTCTTTATAAATTCCTGCTTTAGATCCAAAAATTGAATTTCGTAAAATTTGACCCACCTGTCCAGCACTCACACCTAATTCTCCTGCTTTTTGACGGTCAATTTCAACTTGTACAGAGGGTTTAGATTTATTTACATCAATTTTCAGTTCATCAATTCCTGCAATGTTTTTTGTATTGATAAATTCCCTCATCTTTTCGGCAACCAATATTAACTCTGCATAATCTGGGCCCTCAATTTCAATGTTAATTGGTGCTCCAGCTGGAGGTCCATTTGCATCTTTTTCTACAGAAATTAAAACTCCAGGAAAAATACCTACCAGGGCTTCTTGTACCTTTTGCCTTAGTAACTCACTATCAGCTCCTCTTCTATATTTATATTCTCGCATAGAAGCTGTAATTTTACCACGATTTGGCATTTCTGCAGTTGAACCCCCATCGGTTTGTGGGTTACCAGCTCCTTCTCCAACCTGAGAAACTACACTTTCTATTAAAAAATTATAGGCTCCGTCAGTATACTCAGCGTCATCTAAAATTCTATAAACACGATCTTCAATTTCTTTGGTAATAATATTTGTTTTTTCAATATCGGTGCCTTGAGGATACTCTACATACACTATAATTTGATTGGGAGTATTGTCTGGGAAAAACTCTATTTTGGTTCTTTGGGTTCCAATAGAGTAACCAAAACCAGAAAAGGAAATGATCAGTAAAAATACAGTACCAATGGACAACACATAAGGCATATAACCTTTTAATGCTCCTCGTAATATCTTTTCATATATTCTTTCCCATTTAGGGATGGTTCTTGTTTGAAAACGATTGGCGATTTTACGCAATCCAAAGCGGTAAACCCAAAGCATAATAGCGGTGAAAATCATGACACTTCCTAATGCTTTATATACTCCACCAAATAATAAAATTAGGAATCCAATACCAGTAATAAAAATAGACAAAGTAATAATTTTTTTAAGGGGCATATCATTATCCTCTATGGTCATAAACTGAGAAACCATTACTGAATTAAAAAAGATGGCGACAAACAGTGAGGACCCTAATACTACTGAAAGTGTTATTGGAAGGTATATCATAAATTCACCCATAACTCCCGGCCAAAGTCCTAAGGGTATAAAAGCTGCAATTGTTGTTGCTGTAGATATTATAATAGGAATGGCAATTTCACTAATTCCTCGTTTGGCGGCTTCAATTCTAGGGATTCCTTCTTCATCCATTAAACGGTATACGTTTTCTACTACCACAATCCCGTTATCAACCAACATACCAAGCCCCATAATTAATCCAAAAAGAATCATAGTGTTCATGGTATAACCTAGATAGTTTAGTATCATTAAGGACATAAACATGGACATAGGAATCGCAAAACCTACAAATAATGCATTTTTAAATCCTAAAAAGAACATTAAAACCGTTACTACTAAAATAATCCCAAATAAAATATTATTTACCAAATCATCTACTTGCCCAATAGTTTTTGAAGACTGATCGTTAGCTATAGTTACTTTTAAATTACTAGGAAAGATATCTTTTTTAGCTTTTTCAACAATAACTTTTATTTTTTCAGCAGCTGCAACCATGTTTTTTCCTACTCTCTTTTTAACGTCAAGCATTACCACAGGATTACCAAATTCTCTTGCATAAGTGGTTCTTTCCTTTTCTTTAAAATAAACAGCTGCAATGTTTTTTAAATAAATTGGACTGCCATTATCAGATTTCACAACAAAATTCTCTAAATCTGAAGGATCTGTAATTTCTCCAATAACGCGAATAGTTCTTCTTTGACCACTAGCTATAAGATTCCCAGCAGACATAGTTACATTGCCATTGTTAATGGCTCCAATAACATCGTTAAAACTTACTTTGGCAGCCATCATTTTGTAAATATCTACTGCAACTTCTACTTCTCTTATTTGAGCTCCTCGGATATCAACTTTTTTTATTTCAGGTAAGTTTTCTATTTCATCTTCTAAATATTCGCCATATTCTTTTAATTTTCCTATAGGATAATCACCAGAAATGTTAATATTTAATATAGGTATTTCTTCAGACATACTTAAAGCGAACACATTGGGTTCAACTTTAGCACCATTAAATATTGGCCAATCCTCTCCAGATGTCTCAGTTTCTATTTCGTCTTTTACTTTTTGTTTGGCAAATTCAACATCTATGTCTTCATCAAATTCTATTACAATAGAAGAGACATCCTCTTGTGATGTAGAATTTATTTTAACAACATTACTTAATGTTTTTAATTTATCTTCTAGGGGTGTAGTTATAAATTTTTCAATATCTTCTGCTGTATTGCCTGGGAAAACAGAACTGACATAAATTTTAGTTTCTTTAATTTCTGGAAAATTTTCTCGAGGCATACTAAAATAAGCTGATATTCCTAAAAATAAAATAATTGCCATCATCACATAGATGGTAGTTTTGTTATTAATTGCCCAAGAAGATAAACCAAATTCTTTGTTGATATTTTTTTTCTTTTTACTCATTACTTTCCACGTTTAAAATTCTCACACTTTGTCCGTCTTTCACATTTCTAGCACCTTCATTAATAACGATGTCGTTACTTTTTAGACCCTGTAAGATTTCTACAAAACCTTCTTGATTTTTTCCAGTTTTCACAATCATTTTTTTAACAATAGCTTCGTTGTCTTTATTGGTGTTGTTGGCAATAAAAATGTATTGCTCTCCTAATGAATTTTCTGAAATAATACTCTGAGGTATCAATATTGCTTGCTCATTAGTGTAATCATTTATCTTAATTTTAGCGGTAAGATTGGGCTTAATGAGTTTTTCTTTGTTTTTGATTGGAATTGTAATTTTAAAAGTTCGATTGTTTGGGTTTATATAATTACTAGCTTGATCTACTTTCGTATTTAAAGTCTGACCTAAAACTGGAAAATAAACTTCAACTTTTTTTCCTGGTACAATACTACTTAAATAAACTTCTGGGACTTCAACTTCAATATACATATTATTCAAGTTTACAATTCTTAATAATTTAGAAGCACCTGCTCCAACAACAGTTCCTTGTTCTGTTATGATATCATCTATAAAACCGGAGAATGGAGCGCGAACCGAAGTTTTTTCTAATTCAGATTTCATTTGGTTTACAGCATTTTGTTGACCTTCATAGGCTGCCTTAGCTTGTAAAAATTCAATTTCACTACCTATTTTTTGTTCCCAAAGACGTTCTTGTCTATCAAACGTGGTTTTCGCTAAACTTAGCTGTACTTCTATTTGAGCTAATTGTTGAGATAAACCAGCGTCATCGATAGTTGCGAGTAACTGGCCTTTTTCTACTTTTTGTCCTTCTTTGACAAATAATTTTGTAAGAAGACCCGAGAACTCTGGATATAAAATTAAATTTTGCTTGGTAGCAACACTACCTTGTAACTCTAAAAAATGATTAAAATTAGTTGCTTTAACCTGAAATGTAGTTACGAGAGGGTATTTTTTAATTGTATCTAAACTAGATATTGCTTCATCAATAATTTTTATTTCTTTTATAATGGCAGTTTCTTTGTTAACTAATTCATCGCGTTGTTTTCTTATTTTTTTGAGGTCTTTACTTTCTATAATAGATGTTGTAGATTTTGAATCATTAACACAAGAAATTGATAGTATTGCTAAGGTTAATAGTAAAAATATATTTTTCATTTTAAATTAAATTATAATGGTGATTAATTCGTTGCTTTTAATTGCGGTGTGTTTAATACAGTTTCAAGATCAGCTTTTGTTGTAATGACTCTAAGCATGGCTTCGAAATAATTTTGTTGAGCAGTATATAATTGAATTTGCGCTGATCGCAAATCGAAACTTGTTGCAAGTCCCTCTAAAAATTTTATTTCATTTTTTCTCTCAACACGTTTAGATAAATCCAAATTCTTTTTGTTGTTATTATATATTTCAATAGCAAAGCGATAATTATTTTTTGCAGTATTTATTTCTAATAAAACTTTTTGATAGGCTTCCGTAAGATTAGTTTCTGATTGTTCTAAAGCTATTCTTGCTTGTTGAGTTTTTGCATTCCTTATACCACTGCTTAGGATTGGTATATTCATGCTAATACCTACTACCGATGATTGATACCATTTTTGATCATTATTTAAGAAATTAAAGTTCTCACTATTAGCTTGAGTACCATAATTTACAAATGCTATAAGATTTGGAATGGAGTAAGACTTTTCTAATTTCAATTTTAAAACTTGTTGTTCAGTGAAGTTATTTGCTATTTTGTAATCAATGTTATTTTCAATTTTAATATTTTCTTCTAAAAATTCAAGGCTAATGTTTTGTTGTGTTAAAGAAGCTAAATTATCAAGCAAAACTACTTCGCTTTCCACATTTATTCCTAAAGCTAGGTTGAACATTTGTTTTGCGATTATTAATGTTCTTTCTGAATTTTTTAATTGAGTTTCCAAATTAATTAGTGTAATTTCCAATTGCTCTACACTTTCCTCTTCGGTAAATCCATTTTCATAAAATGCCCTAGTTTCAAAAATATTTTTTTCAAGATTAGCTTTGTTAAGCTCAAAAATTTCAACTAATTCTTTTGAAAGTAGTACACTTCCATAAGCATTTATAACACCTCTTCTAACTTCAAGTTGGGTTTTTTCTTCTGCGTTTTCTGAATAATCTAAAAATGTTTTTGCCGCTTGTAAGCCTACTAGATAACTGCCATCAAAGATTAATTGTGTCAAAGTTGCACCTAGCGTTGCATTTTGTTTAGTTCCAAAAATTATAGGGACAAAAGATCCAGCTTCCCCACCAGCAATTTCACCGGGTAGAAGAGTTGTTGGTTGTTTTAAATTATTTTGATAAGAAATATTTGCATCGATTTGAGGTAAACCACCAGCTGTAGTTTCCCATTTTTTCTTAATTGCAATAGCAATATCTCTTCGAGCATTAATAGCAGTATAATTGCTATCTAACGCAAAATCTATGGCTTGTTCTAATGTGAAATTATACTTTTGGTTTTGTTGAGCAATACTAATATTTGAAAGTATTGTAAAACCTAATAAGATGAATATTTTATTCATTGTGGTTCTTTTTTATAATTTGATTGAGAGCGTTTAATCCTTCTCGAGTAATTATTCCTCTCAAGTGATATTCTAGAAAACTATTCATTAATTCTTTTTTTGAAAATAATTCGGATGGAAAAATATTTTCATCTTTTGTTCCTGTTATACCTATAAAATAAATTCTTGAAACAAAATCAACATTAATATTGGTTCTGTATAATCCTAGTTTTAGACCTCTTTTAAAATTATCAACTACACAAGCTTGTATTAATTCAAACATTTTTTTCTTAAGTGCATCATTGATCTCAGGATAATATTTGCAAAGTTGATAATGGGGTGACGTTTTTTCATTTTTTAAATGTACCATCACATATTTTTTTATTTCATAAAGCTCTTCTATTGGGTTTTTATGCAGGGTACATATAGAATTAATACCCTTTGAAATTGTATCAAACACCTGATAAGTTGAGGCTTTCACTAATTTTGTCTTATTATTAAAATGAGAATAAATTGTTTTTTTAGAGATATGCATTTCAGATGCAATATCGTCCATGGTAACGCTTTTAAAGCCATAGTTAATAAATAAATCGATTGCTTTTATTAATATTTTTTCTTTCAAGACATAGAATTTAGGAGGGCAAATATAACGAGGAAACTTTAAAAACAAAATAAGTTTCCAAAGTATTAACATAAATTTAATAGTTAAAATTGGAAACTTATTTTTATGATTGATAATTGGTTTTTGAATGTTATTTTTGTAAAAACTTTTTTAATGGAAGGAATAGAAAATTACGCAAAATCACTTCAAAACTATCTTAATGAAGTAGTAACTATAAAAGAACCAAAAAAACTATACGAGCCTATAAAGTACATTGTTTCCCTAGGTGGTAAAAGATTAAGACCTGTTTTAACTTTAATGACTTGTGATTTTTTTAATAAAGATAATAAAGAAGCGCTTCCAGCTGCTTTAGCTTTAGAATTATTTCATAATTTTTCTTTAATCCATGATGATATTATGGATGAAGCTCCATTGAGAAGAGGAAAAGAAACGGTACATCATAAATGGGATTTAAATACAGGAATTCTTTCTGGAGATGCCTTGTTAATTTTAGCGTATCAATTATTTGAGAATTATGAACCTAAAAAATTTAGTGAATTAGCTAAACTTTTTAGCACAACAGCATTACAGGTTTGTGAAGGGCAACAATACGATGTAGATTTTGAAACAAGAAATGATGTTACAATTCCAGAATACTTAAAAATGATTGAATATAAGACAGCAGTACTTATAGGGGCAGCTATGAAAATGGGAGCCATAGTAGCAGGAGCATCTGAAAATTGTAAAGTAAACACCTATGAATTTGGCAGGAATCTAGGAATTGCATTTCAATTACAAGACGATTACTTGGATTGTTTTGGTAACCCAAAAACTTTTGGTAAAAAGGTGGGAGGTGATATTATTACAAATAAAAAAACTTTTTTATATTTAAAAACGCTTCAAAGGTCTAATGAAACAGATGCGAGAATTTTAAAACAATTGTTTTCAATTTTCCCTGAAGATCCCTCTGAAAAGGTTGAACAAGTTAAAGAGTTATATGTGAAATCTGGAGCAGCTAAAGAATCTTTACAAGAAATTATAAAGTATACTCTAAATGCTAATAATATTATACAAGAACTTAATATTTCAGATAAAAATAAAGCAGTTTTAAAATCGTTTAGCGATCAATTAATGAATCGAAAAGTTTAATGAATAAAACAAAATCAGTATTGACTTCTGATGAAATTATTATTCAATCTGAAGAATTGCAATTATATGAAAGTTTAGTGTTTCAGTTAAATAAAGACTTTAAACGGGCGAATATCAATATAGAGTTTATAAAGGACATTTCCCCTTCAGATTTAACATTAAAATTGAATAATGCTATTCTTGATCTTATTTTGAATAACTATTCTAAATATTTAAACTTATTATATATAATTGATGTTTCGGAAGAAAAAATAAAAAAAACAGAAGTAAATAACACCCATGAAATTTCAAAAAAAATAACATATTTTATTTTACTTAGAGAATGGCAAAAGGTTTGGTTTAAAAATAATTATTAAAAATAAAATCTCACAAAGGGATTATAAGGATTTCCGTAAATACTTTTTTCGCTATCGTAGAGTATATCAAAACGAATTCCCATAGTAACCGGTCCTGTGCTAAAACCAGCTCCTAAATATAATCCTGGGTACCAATAACTTTGATCACAATTAAAAGTGTCACATCCCAAAACTATAATAGTATCTTCAAAATCTCTATTTACATAAAGTTGTTCAAATTCAGCTGATAGTTGCAATTGGGGCATCACGTTAAATAATCCTAAAATACTAGTACCTAAAACATACGATTTATAACTATATTTTTGTTTGTTATAGGTCATGTTAATACCTATTCCGGTTGCAAATATTTCATTAAACCTATAAACAGCACTTGGAGCTAATGTTCCGCTAAAAAAATCATTTCCAAAACTTAAGCTAATACCACCTCCAAATTGAACATGTTTCCAAAAATCAGATTTCAGTTTATTTGCACTTACTTGTTCTTGTGAATAGCTTTGAAAACAAAAAAAACATATTATTAACACAACGAGTATAATAGGATTTTTCATCTTTTAATAAATTAGGTTTATTGCCTCCTAAATATATAAAAATTAAGAATAAATTAATTGTAATTATTGTATTTTTGCACTGTTTTAAACAAATTAGACTCTTAAAGTCCTACTATGGATAAATATTCATTTCTTAATGCGGTACATCCTTCATTTATCGCAGCAGTTTACGATACGTATTTAAAATCCCCAGATGAGGTAGAACCAAGTTGGAGAGCATTTTTTCAGGGATTTGATTTTGGTATTGAAAATGGTTCTGCCGAAGCCTTGGGTGTCGAATTGGACGAAGGTCTTGTTAACGAAAATGTTTACAAGGAATTTCAGGTAATTAAATTAATTGATGGTTATCGAACAAGAGGTCATTTATTTACAAAAACAAACCCGGTAAGAAATAGAAGAATTTATAGTCCAACATTGGATATAGAAAATTTCGGTCTTACGGTTCATGATTTAAAAACAGTTTTTAAAGCTGGAGAAATAGTTGGAATAGGGGAAGCTTCACTTGAAAATATTCTAAAAAACTTACAATCCATTTATTGTGAATCTATAGGAGTTGAATATATGTATATTCGAAAGCCTGAAGAACGAAAATGGATCCAAGAAAAATTACACAATAATTCTAATCAACCAAAATATAATAACCTTCAAAAAAAACTTATTTTAAAGAAGCTTAATGAAGCAGTTTCTTTTGAAAGTTTCTTGCATACTAAATATGTAGGTCAAAAAAGGTTTTCATTAGAAGGTGGAGAGAGTTTAATTCCAGCATTAGATAACTTAATTAAAGCTGCTGCAGAAAGAGGTGTAAAAGAGTTTGTTATGGGAATGGCACATAGAGGCCGATTAAATACTTTAACAAATATTTTTGGAAAAAGCGCAAAAGATATATTTAGTGAATTTGATGGCAAAGATTATGAGCAAGATATTTTTGATGGTGATGTAAAATATCATTTGGGTTGGACTTCTAAAAGAAAATTAGCAGACGGTAAAGAAATTAACTTAAATATTGCTCCAAACCCTTCGCATTTAGAAACAGTAGGGGCAGTAGTTGAGGGTATAGTTAGAGCTAAACAAGATAAGAATTATAAAAATAATATAGAAAAAGTACTTCCGATTATAGTGCATGGTGATGCAGCTATTGCAGGGCAAGGAATCGTATATGAAATTGTCCAAATGGCAGCTCTAGATGGCTATAAAACAGGAGGAACCATTCACATTGTTGTAAATAACCAAATAGGATTTACCACTAATTACTTAGATGCACGTTCATCTACCTATTGTACAGATGTTGCAAAAGTAACATTATCTCCTGTTTTACATGTAAATGCTGATGATGCAGAAGCTGTTGTGCATGCAATGCTATTTGCTCTAGAATATAGGATGAAATTTGGTAAAGATGTTTTTGTAGATCTTCTAGGATATAGGAAATATGGACATAATGAAGGAGATGAACCTCGTTTTACCCAACCAAAATTATATAAAGCCATCGCAAAACATAACAATTCTAGAGATATTTATGCGGACAAATTATTGAAAGAAGGAGTTATTGAAGAAGGATATATTAAAAAATTAGAAGCTGATTACAAGAATAAATTAAATGAAAACTTAGAAGATTCTCGAAAAGAAAATAAAGCAGTTATTACTGCAATTATGCAAGACGAATGGAAAGGATTTAGACATGCTAAAGAAGACACGATGATGCTTCCTGTAGACACTAGCTTTTCTTTAGATAAACTCAGTGAAATAACTGAAGTTATTTCAAAATTACCTGCCGATAAAAAGTTTTTACGAAAAATTGAAAGACTTATTGAAGCTCGTAATAAAATGTATTTTGAAACCAACGCATTGGATTGGTCCATGGCAGAAACACTTGCTTATGGTTCGCTTTTAAAAGAAGGATATAATGTAAGAATGAGTGGCCAAGATGTGGAAAGAGGAACATTTTCTCATCGTCATGCAGTAGTTAAAGTAGAAGATAGTGAAGAAGAAATAGTACTACTTAATCAACTTAAAGGAGACCAAGGAGATTTTTTTATTTATAATTCTTTACTTTCAGAATATGGTGTAGTTGGTTTTGATTATGGTTATGCGATGGCAAGTCCAAATACCTTAACTATTTGGGAAGCTCAATTTGGTGATTTTAGTAATGGCGCTCAAATAATGATCGATCAATACTTATCTGCAGCTGAAGATAAATGGGAATTACAAAATGGATTGGTTATGTTATTACCTCATGGTTATGAAGGTCAAGGAGCGGAGCATTCTTCAGCTAGAATGGAACGTTATTTGCAATTATGCGCTAGAGATAATATGTTTATGGCTAATTGTACAACACCTGCAAATTTATTTCACTTGCTAAGAAGACAAATGAAAGTAAATTACCGAAAGCCGTTAATAGTATTTACTCCTAAAAGTTTATTGCGACATCCTAAAGTAGTTTCAACTAAAGAAGAATTTGCAAACGGAAGTTTCCGGATGATAATTGATGATGATGAAGCTATTCCAGATAATATTAAAACGTTAGTTTTTGTAAGCGGTAAGTTTTATTATGATTTATTAGAAGAACAAGGGAAATTAAATCGGGATGATGTAGCTTTGATTAGAATTGAGCAACTATTCCCTTTACCAGTTGTTGCATTAAAATCAATTATTAAAAAATATAAAAATGCAGAGGATTTAGTTTGGGCTCAGGAAGAACCTAAAAATATGGGTGCATATACACATATTTTATTGCACTTTGAAGACGCAAAATCCTTTAGAGTTTGTAGTCGAAAAATTTATGCAACTCCAGCGGCTGGGAGTCCAGCACGATTTAAATCAAGACATAAAAAAGTTATTGATAGTGTATTTTTTAAACCTAATAAATAGTTTACCAAGTACTTTTTAAAAGAAAATATAAAGATTATATCGTCTGTTTTATTATATAGAAGAAATTGTTTGGAATTGTATGTTTATATTTAGATATAATAGAGTTAATAAATTAGGTAAAAAGTTTTTATATAAGTTTGATTTAGAAATTGAACAAATTAAAGTTTTGAATTAGTAGAAAAAGTAAGTACTTATGTCGAAAAATAATAATTTCCCTATGTTGGGTGGGAATAAATGGACTAAATCAATATTCAAGAAATATTGGTGGTTTATATGTTTAATTATTGTTGGGTACATTTTAATTGTAGTTACCGCAAATAGTTCTATATAAAAGATAAGATATTATGGCATTAGAAATGAAAGTTCCTTCACCTGGAGAATCAATCACTGAAGTTGAAATTGCAGAATGGTTAGTTGCAGATGGTGATTGGGTAGAAAAAGATCAAGCAATAGCTGAGGTTGATAGTGACAAAGCAACTTTAGAGTTACCAGCAGAAGCAAGTGGAATTATTTCCCTAAAGGCTGAAGAAGGAGATGCTGTTGCTGTAGGTGCTGTAGTATGTTTTATAGATACCGAAGCTAAAAGACCCGATGGTAATGAAACGGTACCTGAAAAAACGTCAAATTCTTCTGAAAACAAAACAGAAGAAATAGTTGAAAAAACTGCTACTTTACAAAAAGAAAGCTACGCTACTGGATCAGCTTCCCCTGCTGCTAAAAAGATTTTAGCTGAAAAAAACATGGACACTTCTTCTTTAAAAGGAACTGGAAAAGACGGAAGAATTACAAAAGATGATGCCATAAAAGCGATACCTTCAATGGGTACTACAGGAGGTGGTAAAAGAGGCACGAGTCGAAAAAAACTATCAATGTTACGCCGCAAGGTTGCAGAGCGGTTAGTTTCGGTTAAAAATGATACAGCAATGCTTACTACTTTTAATGAAGTAGATATGTCGCCAATTTTTGAATTAAGAAAAAAATATAAAGAGGAATTTAAAGAAAAGCACAATGTAGGCCTAGGGTTTATGTCTTTCTTTACGCTAGCAGTGGTAAGAGCATTGGAGCTATTTCCTGACGTTAACTCAATGATCGATGGAGATTTCCAAATCAAACATGATTTTAAAGACATTTCAATAGCAGTGTCTGGACCTAAAGGGTTAATGGTTCCTGTAATAAGAAATGCAGAAAATTTATCTTTTAGAGGTGTTGAATCTGAGGTAAAACGATTGGCTAT
>UPTG01000901.1_pt1 | contig 23245 bp, 18 predicted proteins | sample 2160121 | NCBI WGS metagenome assembly UPTG01 (sample SAMN06266255, study PRJEB28933) | marine metagenome | isolation source: Columbia River Estuary | place: USA:Columbia River Estuary, USA | collected 2014-07-27
GATAAACACAACCACACCCAACAGCCAGGCGTAAAGCAGGGCGCTTTTTGAGCTTTTGGCCTTTGATGAGAGTGCACGGCTAAAGGCATTGGCTGCTCCCACTCTCATCAACAAAGTAATCAAACTGCCCATTAGTCCGCAGACAATAATGATCCATGCGATGGTTTCATCCATCATCACGTCGAGCAGTATGGAGGAGAAGTTACTCAGTGCGGCAGCCGGTTCGAGCAATAATAATCCAACAAATGCACCAGCCAGTAGCGATTCAATAGGTCGGCGGCTTAATACCGCGGTAACAACGGTGACAAGTGCTGGAAGTAGTACTAGTAAACTAGTTTCGGTAGTCAAAAGAAATCTCCTCGTTGGATTGCGGGTTTGTTATATGCGTTTGAAATTATCATTATTGACAACCAAATTATTTATAATCTGATGAAGCTATTTACCCCCAAACAAGTCGTTCGACATGCTACATTATGTCTTGATGTTGTGCAATATTTCGCCCCAAGCTTTGGCAGTAAATGCTATTTAATAATAAAGTTTTCAATCCAGGTTCGCTGTCGTCTAGTATCATTCTGGCAGTAACGTTTAAATTAGAAAAGCAGACTAATAACATTCGATGAATACTGAGCATAAAGTAGATAACGATGCCCTTGAAGGCACCATATTTCCAACCTTTATAAAGTACATGCTGCCCTCTTTGCTGGGGTTGATTGCCATGACATCTGGCTCATTGGTGGATGGTATGTTTATCGGCAACTATGAGGGAGTGACTGCGCTGGCAGCAGTCAATCTTATTATTCCCATTACCACGCTGCTATTCGGCGTTAGCATGATGATATCCATTGGCGGCTCTGTGCGTGGTGGCAAGTATCTAGGTGAGGAAAATACCCCTGCAGCATCGGCAATTTTTAGCAAAACCCTGATGTTTATGGTTGTTTATGGCCTGATCGTGATTGCCTTGGGACTTATATTTGAGACTGAGATCTTTGTTAGCCTGGGGGCTGATGAGACACTTTTTCCGGTGATGAGTGAATATTACCGGATTATTTTCCCCTTTCTGTTCTTCCAGTTTATTGTAATCCAAATATATTTCTTTATTCGCCTGGATGGCTTTCCCAATTTAGCAGCCTTGGCACTCGCCATAGGTGCAGCGGTCAATATTATACTGGACTATCTGTTTATCGCTGTCTATGGCTGGGGACTGACTGGCGCAGCACTGGCAACGGGACTCTCTGAGGTAATGTCCCTTGCGGTAATGCTGTTTTATTTTGACGACCCACAACGGAAAATATCCTTTGGCTTACGCCAAAACAACTGGCGCGAGGTCTTTCAGGCTGCCTATAACGGTATCTCTGAATTTATTAATGAAGTGTCTGGCGCGCTGATTGGCTTTATTTTTAATTGGATGCTTATTCAGCGAGCGGGAGTCACCGGGGTGGCAGCGATTACCTTGGTCAATTATTTGCTGTTTGTCGGGTTCATGGCTTACTTCGCTATTTCCGACTCTGCTCAGGTGATCATTTCGCAAAATTTTGGTGCACGAAACTATGAGAGAATCCACGCATTCTTGCGTATCGCCAGGATCATGATTTTTGGGGTCAGTGTAGTTATTATCAGTCTATTAATAGCCGGTAGTGAATCACTGATCGGTCTGTTTATCGATGTTGAGCGAGATAGTGAAACTATGGCATTGGCATTAGAGTTTGTCGCTTATATTTGGCCGGTGTTTATTTTTGCCGGTTTTACTATGTTGATATCCGGATACCTAACGGCAGTGCATCGGCCATTTCAATCAGCGCTAGTGGCTAGCTGCCGCAGTTTGATTATGCCAGCGGGATTGCTGATTCTGTTTTATATGCTTTTATCGGATTATCGTTTTGTCGCCGCTATTTCAGTTGCCGAGGCGATTAGCTTTGTTTTAGCTGTCACTCTGTATCTGTACCATACTCCAACCATCGTCATAGGTAGCGACCAACTAGCCCATAAACCCGGTAGCGCTATAGACGATTAATACTAAACGTGACAAAAGGAGTCTCAACTCTTCGAGAATTCCTTCTATGTGACTTAAGAATCCTAAAAATTAGATGTTATAATTTCCAAACAAAGATTGTAACGATCAAAGGGGTTCAGTGGTTTTTTCAATGAAAATAGTAGGGTCAAAGGAATGCATCTCATACAAAGGCCTTACAAAGTATTATACACATCTTGCAAATACAGGGGTGTTAGAGGCTGCACTCACTGAGTGGGCATGAGGGCAGTTATGAGTGAATCAATTTTTAGAAAAGACGCTACAGCCCAGGGGGTAGCGAAGCAACGTTTGATAGAAACTCTAGCCGAACCTGAGGAACGTATCATAAATGATCCTTACGCGGATAGGTTTGTATTAGGTGCTAGCTTTATCAAATTTATTGGGCATAGGCTCAACGTCTGGTTAGCTCAAAAACTTGTACCCGGTTTTCACGAACATCTAATTTCGCGTACGCGCTTTATCGATGATCTAGTTAAAAAAAATTCTGCCAGTGGAGTTGAGCAATATGTCATTCTTGGAGCGGGATATGATTCCAGAGCCCATCGGCTTGAACTTCCATCTTCACTTAGAATTTTTGAAGTGGATCAGCCTGAAGTTCAGGCTAGAAAGCGCTCTAAACTTCCCGAAGAATTATCCAATTCAGAAAATATGACTTATGTGGCTGTTGATTTCACTCACCAGTCCTTGACTGAGCAACTTATGAATGCAGGTTTTGATCAAAACAAATCCACCGTCTTTACGCTCGAGGGTGTCTCGCAGTACATCACTAAAGAAGCTTTGAGTTCAACGATCAAAGAAGTGGCTGCGCTTACCCAAAGAGCGAGTTCAATTTTTTTTATTTCGTATGTCAGTGACCTTTTCGATAAAAATCCTGAGGCTTGCTTTGGGAAGGGTTATCCAAACGCTGAAAAACGAGCTAAATTAATAATGTATGGATCAGCGAAGGTAGGTGAGCCTTGGATATCGTTCTATGGTGCTGAAGAAATAGAAAACGTTCTTTCACAGAATGGTTATTCGGTTAAGGAGAGCGTAACTTTGAAGGATCTCAACTCTCGATACTTCGCCCCTGTTGGAAGAGCTCTTTCTGAAAATCAATTATTACAACTCGAACATTTTGTGATGGCAGAATCTCAGAATTGATTTAGCGTCTTGCCACAGAGTGTGTAGTTTAAATACGACAAGTTACTGATAAAAAAGAACAGTAGGTTAGCCTATTGAGTGGGACTGAAAAATAGTTACTAGTACTCTTTTTTCTGTCTCAGCAATGCTGTTGCTACGGAAATTTAAATGGAGGATGTTTTTTTAACAGGAAGGGAGTGATTTTGTCTTCAGCTCTATATCCGCTGGAAAAATTCGATAACTTCAGCGCCATCTAAAATAAAAGTTTGGCTAAAATTCGCATCGTCAGTTAATGCTACTTTTAAGGTTTGATGAGCACCAATATATTTTTGATTTGAACTGGACAGGACTGTCTCTAAAGCTTCAGCGTCATTGTTAAATGTACAAGTGCCAAACCAAAAAACTGCGTCTGATATGCCTTCTTTGTAAACCGTCTCAAGGCAAATAAAATGGCCGCCACCAATGATTTTAGTTTTAACACGATTGGCTTCTTTTAGCTGCCACAAACCATCAAAGGGTGAGATCGTACTTGAGGCCCTCACCCAAGACTCCACCATATCTAAACAGCGGCCATCTTCGTAAGTCATTCCTAAAAGCGTCTGTGAAAATCCTGCGGGGGTATGTTTGATATCAATATCAAAGGTGAGGCCATTTACCGCACCTTTCTGGTTAACTCTGGGCTCCTCCACCATCACACCATTTTTCCAGGTTGCTATGCCAGCACCAACATCAATACCATACTCAGGATGTACAAAAGCAAACATAAAGCGATTATTGGTGTAAATTTTTAATTGATCGCGCAGTTGCACGGTTACCTGGCCTTTCTCTGTCAATTCTACTTCTTTAAGCGTATAAGCGCCGTCGGGCAAAGAGGGAATTTTTTGAGTCTCAGTACAGGCGGCTTCGTCAGTCATGATGAATCCTTCAAAAACTAAAAAGCCCCTAGCATTTATTGATCACAGGGGCTTGAGAGCATATTTGGTACCAGTGGCCGGACTCGAACCGGCACGCTTTTAAGGGCGCGGGATTTTGAATCCCGTGTGTCTACCAATTCCACCACACTGGCATTCTCTATCTGCATCAACTTCGGCAGGGCGGCGATTATAGCAGTGATCAATAGTGGGTCAACAGATTTAAATGTGATGAGCCGGTGAATGCAATCTCCAACGTGTCATTGTAAATATTTTGGCGCTTTAGGCGTAATTTCTATACCCTTGCGAGCCAGAACATAATCACTTTTAAAAAAATGTTATGCGACGTGACCATTTCCAATTTGAGCTCCCCAATGAGTTGATTGCTCGTGAGCCTACTGAGCAGCGCCAAGGTAGTCGGCTTTTGTTTTTAGATGGAGCAAAAAATCACCTAAAGCATGAGCAGTTCGGTGATTTTTTAACTCATATAGAGAGCGGTGATTTAATTGTATTTAATAATACTAAAGTCATTCCGGCTCGTCTCTATGGCCAAAAGCAAAGTGGCGGCAAGATCGAGGTTTTGGTGGAGCGGTTAGTAAGCAGTCATTCCGTGCAGGCTCATGTACGGGCCAGCAAAGCACCAAAGCCCGGTACTCAGATCGTTTTTTCTAAGGGTTTTGGTGCCCAGATGACGGGTCGGGCTGATGATCTATTCGAATTAACCTTCAACAGACCAGTGTTAGAGGTTCTAGAGTCTATTGGTCATATGCCGTTGCCCCCATACATTGATCGAGAGGATACCGAAGCGGACAAGTCTCGCTACCAAACAGTTTATGCTGATCAGTTGGGTGCTGTTGCGGCACCCACCGCAGGGCTTCATTTTGATGAAAAAATGCTTGCTGATATTGAAGCCAAGGGCGCCCAAGTTGCTTTTGTAACCTTACATGTGGGTGCGGGGACCTTTCAGCCAGTGCGAGTGGACAATATTAGTGATCATCAGATGCATTCAGAATGGTTACATGTGAGTCAGGCCGTCACTGATCAAGTCTTACAAACCAAGGCCAATGGTGGCCGAGTGATTGCTGTGGGAACAACAAGTGTAAGATGTCTAGAAACCGCAGCGCAAAATGGTGAGATTGCTCCTTTTGAGGGGGATACGAATATTTTTATTTATCCAGGTTATCGATTTAATGTTGTTGATGGTTTGCTGACTAATTTTCATTTATCAGAATCCACACTATTAATGTTAGTCAGCGCATTTGCCGGATATAAGCCTATAATGGCCGCCTATCAGGAGGCAGTAACAGAGCGATATCGTTTCTTTAGTTATGGCGATGCTATGTTTTTACTGCACAACCCCAATGCTAACCAGGATATACCCCAATGAGCCGCGAATGTTTTATGCAATTTAAGATATCTGCTACAGACGGAAAGGCACGTCGAGGTGAGATGCAGTTTCCTCGCGGTGCTGTTCAAACACCTGCGTTTATGCCAGTGGGGACCTATGGCACAGTCAAGGGAATGTTACCCAAAGACATAGAAGAGATTGGCGCGGAAATGATTCTTGGTAATACCTTTCATTTGATGTTGCGCCCAGGTACCGAGGTTGTCAAAGCCCACGGAGATCTGCATGATTTTATTCAGTGGCAGGGCCCTATTTTGACTGATTCTGGTGGCTTTCAGGTATTTAGTTTGGGCGATATGCGCAAGATCACTGAAGAAGGTGTTAAGTTTAAATCCCCTATTGATGGCAGCCCGGTATTTATTGATCCAGAAACTTCAATGCAGGTTCAGCGCGATTTGGGTAGTGATGTGGTCATGATTTTTGATGAGTGCACGCCTTATCCAGCTACGGAAAAAGAGGCTGAGGACTCGATGCAGTTGTCACTGCGTTGGGCTCAGCGAAGTAAAGCGGCTCATGGTAATAACCCCTCTGCTCTTTTTGGCATTGTGCAGGGCGGTATGTATGAATCCCTGCGTGATATTTCATTGGCGGGTTTGGTCGATATTGATTTTGACGGCTATGCCATCGGTGGTCTGTCGGTGGGAGAACCAAAAGAGGATATGCTAAGAGTTCTCGATCATCTCGCTGATACCATGCCTGCGGATAAGCCTCGATATCTCATGGGCGTTGGAAAGCCAGCTGACTTGGTAGAGGGTGTGCGCCGGGGTATCGATATGTTTGATTGCGTGATGCCAACTCGAAATGCCCGCAATGGCCACCTGTTTACGAGCACTGGCGTGATAAAAATCCGCAATGCCAAGCATCGACATGATACTCAACCATTGGATGCTGAGTGTGACTGCTATACCTGTACAAACTTTAGTCGCGGCTATCTCCACCATTTAGAAAAATGCGGGGAAATGCTCAGTGCTCAGTTAAATACTATTCATAACCTCCGTTTTTATCAAACTTTAATGGCAGGCCTTCGTGACGCTATTGCGCAGGGAAAATTAGACTCTTTTGCTGATGAGTTTTATCGCAAACAGGCGATTGGTGATGGTGGGGGTTTAAATACTTAAATCTGCCCCTATTTAAGAAGGAATACCGCTATAATGCGCCGCAAGAATATAAGGACCCCTTAGCTCATGCTTAATAAGTTCCCCCTGTGGAAGAATATGATGATTCTTCTGGTGATTGTCTTCGGGCTCACCTACGCAGCCCCTAACTTCTATCCTCCGGATGCTGCTGTTCAGTTATCTGGTCAGAGTGGTGCCATGGCCATTGATGAAGTTGTTCTCAAAAAAGTAGAGGGTGCCTTAGCGGAAGGTAATATCGAGTACTTTGGCGGTGAGGCTGACGGTGAGAGTGCGTTAGTCAGAATAAAAGATAAAGATCTCCAGCTCAGGGCTAAAGAACTCATTCAAGCTGAGATGGGTGGCGAATATATTGTTGCACTTAATTTAGCCCCTACCACCCCTGATTGGTTGAGTAGTCTGGGTGGAACACCCATGAAATTGGGTCTAGACCTTAGTGGTGGAGTGCACTTCTTACTTGAAGTAGATCTGGATTCTGCCTTGGCGGTTCGTCTCGAGGGTGATCTTGGAGAAATAAAAACCGCGCTTAGAGATGAGCGGATTCGCTATCGTAGTTTAGAGTTGAAAGGTAATCAGATTATTGGTCAGTTCCGTGATGCTGATCAGATAGCAAAAGCGATGACAATAGTTCGCACCAATTTTAGAGAGCTTCAGCCACAGAGTGCTCCGAGTCAAAATCCACTATCCATGGTGCTTAAACTCAGTGAAGTGGCAACCAATACCCTAGAAGATAACGCGATCAAACAAAACCTAACTTCGCTGCGTAACCGCGTGAATGAGTTAGGTGTCTCTGAACCACTAGTTTCCAGGCAGGGTAAAAACCGTATTGTTGTTGAATTGCCTGGGGTTCAAGATACCGCTGAAGCAAAACGAATTATTGGTAAGACCGCTAACTTAGAATTTCGGCTAGAGTCTCAGGGTAAAAGCGGAGACAGTTTTGAGTTCCGAACTCCAGGGGGGCAGGGTCCCAATGCGCTTCTTGAAAAGAAAGCGGTGATTACCGGTGAAAATGTCACTGATGCCCGGGCTAGCTTTGATGAAAATGGTCGCCCACAGGTCAACATAACTCTAGATTCCTCTGGCGGATGGCAAATGGGGCACGCTACTCGCGATAATATTGGTCGTCGACTGGGTGTTCTATTTATCGAGTACAAAACCAAGCTGGAAAAATCAGTCTCAGACACTGGTGAGGTAGAGATTACACCCGTTCCCTTCGTTGAAAAGCACATTATCAGCTTAGCTACGGTGCAAGCTCAGTTAGGTAAGCAATTTCGTATTACTGGTTTAGATGGTCAACGGGAATCGTCTGAGCTAGCGTTGTTACTTAGAGCGGGGGCCTTAGCTGCGCCAATGTATATTGTTGAAGAGCGTACCATTGGCCCATCACTAGGTGCTGACAATATTGCCCTCGGCGTAAAATCAGTAACAGTGGGTATGGCTTTTGTATTGTTATTTATGGTGGTGATATATCGAGCCTTTGGTCTTGCTGCTAATGTGGCTTTGGGGATGAACCTGTTGTTGTTAGTAGCCTTTATGTCTCTGCTTGGTGCTACTTTAACTCTCCCTGGCATAGCCGGTATTGTCTTGACTGTCGGTATGGCGGTTGATGCTAATGTTTTAATCTTTTCTCGAATACGAGAAGAGCGAAGAGAAGGAGCTTCTGTGCAGGGTGCCATTAGTGCGGGTTATGACAGAGCTTTCGTGTCTATTTTGGATGCCAATATTACTACGCTGATTGTTGCGCTCATTCTTTTCTTGATTGGTTCCGGCCCCGTTCAAGGCTTCGCAGTAACGCTATCAATTGGTATTTTGACCTCGATGTTCACTTCTATCGTGATGACACGAGGATTGGTGAATCTCGTTGTTGGTGGTCGCAAAATTGAAAAACTCTGGATTTAGGAAAAAGATCATGACGCAAGCAAAAATATATAATTTCATGGGTCTTCGCCGATATGCGGTGGTTTTTTCTGCTCTGATGCTAGTCGTCTCCTCATGGTCTCTTTACACTCAAGGGTTGGTATTAGGGCTAGATTTTTCCGGGGGAACTCAGATTGAAGTGGGTTATGATCAACCCGCAGATGTTGGTGAACTGCGTGAAAAACTTGAGACTGCCGGGTTTGATAATCCAGTGGTGGTGCATTTTGGTTCAGAAACTGATGTGTTAATTCGCCTGCAGGGTGAACCTGATCAGAAGCTTGCAGAACAGGTGGTTGAGGTTTTGCAGGGAGAAGATGAACAAATAGATCTTCGCCGCGTTGACTTTGTTGGTCCTCAAATTGGAGAGGAACTGCGTGAAGATGGCGGTTTGGGTATGCTCACGGCTCTAGCGATTGTGATGCTCTACGTAGCCATTCGCTTCCAATTAAAATTCTCTGTTGGTGCTGTATTGGCGCTAGCCCATGATGTCATTATTACCCTTGGTATTTTTTCATTGGCACGATTTGAGTTTGATTTAACGGTACTTGCGGCTGTTTTAGCGGTGGTGGGCTACTCTCTTAATGATACGATTGTGGTGTCAGATAGAATTCGCGAGAATTTCCGAAAAATACGCAAAGCATCTCCGGTTGAGGTGATCAACGAATCCTTATCTCAGACCCTTTGGCGAACGATCAATACGTCGGCGACTACTATGATTGTGTTATTAGCCTTGTTCTTCATCGGTGGTGAGTTGATTCACAACTTTGCTATTGCACTGATGATTGGCGTGGGTATTGGTACTTATTCTTCGATCTATGTAGCGGCCACAGTCATGCTAGCTCTCAATGTTGATAGAGAAGATCTGCTAGAGACTGTTGAAGGTGAATTGGTGGATGATTTGCCCTAGCGGGGTGATCTTCTATCGATACCATCAGCGCAACCTAGGGCTGGTTAGCAAATTCCTGGAAATAGTTAAAAATCTCTTGAGGATCAGTTTCTCTGGCTGTACGCCAGCGATCATTGCTGTCAAAATTTAAAACTCTGCCTTTAAGATCTAGGATAACCACCCGGGGAACACCCTCTTCGGATGGCATGTCAAAGACCGTATAAAGCTCCATGTTTTGATCGTAATCACCCACGTCGACTCGCATGATCTCATAGTGCTGAGCTAGAAATTTGGTCACTGTAAGCATTCCCATAACTGCCTCTAGGCATTGAGCGTCTGGGCACCAATTGGCCCCAAAAATCACCAAGGGTTGCTTCTTTAGTTCTAGGGCTTTGCTAATAAAATCCTTTAATTGCCTTGCCGTGATAACTTGTCCACTGAACGGCTTAGGCAGCTCAAACGGTAGTTGGTCAACCTCTGTTAATTGAATCATTGGTGTTGGGCGCTCGCTCTGCGTGTTGAATTACAATTATGGGCGATAATAATCATGGAGATTTAATCACCACCAAGGGTAGAACGGAGGCATGTCGGTAGAAGCTTTCTCAGGAAAATCGGGCGCGCGCTTTTCAAGAAAAGCATCTACTCCTTCCTTGCCACTATTTCTACTCGCATAAAAAATAGCCAATGAATCCACTTCATGAGCTTTAACTGGGTGATCTTGGGCTCCGTTTCGGTAAATCATTTGTCGTGTCAGTGCCATGGAAACTTGGCTGAAATTGACCATTCGAGCTGCTAGTGCATAGGCTTCATTTAAAAGATCTTCCGGAGGATACACCGCCTTTACAAAGCGTTCCTTGAGTAGCGTATCTGCGTCTAGTATTTCGGCGGTATAACACCACTCTAGGGCGGTTTGAATGCCCACGAGCCGGGGCAAAAACCAGCTTGAACAGGCCTCCGGAGTAATCCCAATCTTGTTGAATACAAAGCCAACTCTAGCTTTTTCTGATGCTAGTCGAATATCCATCGCGCAGGCCATTGTTGCACCGATGCCAACTGCAGCACCGTTAATAGCACCTATTATTGGTTTTTTACAGTCATACATCGCGAGCACCACTTGGCCGCCAGAGTCGCGTACTCCATTTTCAATATCTTCATCATCAAAGCGATCACGGATATCCTCTATGGTTGGATTTAGGTGTTCATTGAGACCAAACACATTTCCAGCGCTGGTTAAATCCATTCCAGCGCAGAATGCTCTTCCCGCGCCAGTAACTACTATTGCCCCGACCGCATCGTCATTACTAGCTCGGTTAAAGGCATCGATTAATTCGTGACTCATTTCGATAGTAAATGAGTTTAAGTGGTCAGGACGGGACAGTGTTAACGTTAAAATAGAATCTAGAGTTGTATAGTCAATGGTCTTGTAAGTCATAGTGGTCTCATAGAGATCTTTATTGTTAGTGGTTGAGAGTATATAGCTCCGATACAGCGAATTTAAGACATGTTTTAAATTAAGATTTTTGTGAGTATATCCCGCCAGGGGTATCCTCAGGCTTAGTAATCTGACATACAATCTTTGCTGAGGTTAACCAATAGGCCAATTAAAGCTATGTTGAAGAAACTATTTAAACATTCTGGTAATGCAAAGAGTCACCAGTTCTATGATAGAGCAGGAGTGACTAAGGAGCAGTTTGATGCTCAATGGATGCCGTTTACGGGCAATCGTGAGTTTAAACAAAATCCTAGAATGATTGTTGCTGCCGAGGGCAGATATCTTACTGCTGCGGATGGGCGGAAAATATTTGATGGATTGTCGGGCCTCTGGACGACTGGCTTAGGGCATTGTCGACCAGAAATTGTTAAGGCTATTTCGGAGCAGACAGCCACCCTAGATTTTTTTAGTGGTTTCCAATTCGGACACCCTAAGGCATTCCAATTAGCTGAGCGAATTACGCAGTTTATGCCTGAAGGCCTCAACCGTGTATTTTACACGGGGTCAGGTTCCGAGAGTGCTGACACCTCCCTTAAAATGGCTCGAGCATATTGGCGCAAAAAAGGTATGGCCTCTAAGACAAGGTTGATAGGACGTGCTAAAGGCTACCATGGGGTTAACTTTGGTGGAATTAGTGTTGGAGGAATCGTGGGAAACCGGGCAACGTTTGGTCAGACTATTGAATCTGACCATCTTGCCCACACAATGTTGCCTGAAAATACGTTTAGCCGCGGGATGCCGGAGCAGGGCGCTCATTTAGCTGACGAGCTATTGTCTATGATTGCTCTGCATGACTCGAGCAATATTGCTGCAGTTATTGTGGAGCCAATGGCAGGGTCTGCTGGAGTAATACCTCCGCCTGTTGGTTATTTAAAAAGACTGCGAGAGATCTGTGATCAGCATCAGATACTGCTTATTTTTGATGAGGTAATCACAGCCTTTGGTCGGGTAGGCGCAGCTACGGGGGCTGAAGAATACGATGTGGTGCCTGATATTATTAACGTGGCGAAGCAATTGACTAATGGTTCAGTACCCATGGGAGCTGTGATTGCTAAACAAGATATTTATGACACTTTCATGGATGGAGGTGGCCCTGAATACATGGTTGAGTTCCCTCATGGTTATACCTATTCAGGACATCCGTTAGCATGTGCTGCAGGTTTAGCTACTTTGGATTTGCTTGAAAGAGAAAATAGTTTTGACCAGGTTGCCACCATGGCGCCTATTTTAGAAGAGGCGATACATGGCCTTAAGGGCTCTAAAAATGTGGTAGATATCCGTAACTATGGATCTGCTGCGGGTATTACTTTGGCTGCAGTTCCTGGTGAGCCAGCGAAACGTCCTTTCGAGGCTGCAATGAAATGCTGGGAGAAAGGATTTTATGTGCGTTATGGCGGGGACACACTACAGTTAGGTTTACCTTTTTCTACGACACCTAAAGAGATAGATTTACTAGTTAACGCGATGGGCGACGCTATCAACGAGACCGACTAACGGTCTCTTGAAGCATGGTTTACTTTCGACCCGATACTTAAGGATTTCAGGATTCTTGGTCCTTCGATTCAGGTGTTGTGGTATCTTCGGTCTCTTTGAGTAGGTCGGGGTTCCAAGTATAAATTTTCTTAATGAAACAACGGTCAAGTCCAGAGAGGCCATCGGCGATAATAATTTCATCACCGCGCCCAAGACAAGAAGAGCCTCGAGTTCGCGTTGCGACATTATTCATTGCGCGAGAAACGTCACAGATACCCGATAAATCCAGTCGGTATTCATCTCTGACGCCCTTAGTAAGAATCACAGATTGTCTCTCCCCTTTAATTTCACGCCAGCCGTTAATCGAGCTTGCAAAGCAGATACGCTTAACTTCTTCTCCTTGACGGATATCGACGGTCCTTGGGGTAGAGTCAGTTTTGTTAGACGTGGTACAACCTACTAAAAAGACGACAAAAAATACTGCAGATATTATTTTTTTCATCACTTACTCCTTTTTAAAACTTCGAGTTGGATAACATTCAATCATAAAATGTAAATTGTATCTAAGATATACGTCACCTATAAGAAGACTAGATTTCCGGTTTTTCTTTTAAATGATGGCCCAGTGGGAGTTGAGTTTTGTAGCAAATAGGCTTCAATGAAAAGCTGCTTTTTACATGGCTTATGCCCTTGAATTGAGTCAGGCGTTGATCAAGAAATTCCTGATAGCTTTGCAAATCTGGCGTAACCACCCTGATTAAGTAATCGAATTCTCCAGTCATTAGATAGCACTCCATAACTTCTGGCCATGAGGTTACTTGTTTAGCAAAGTCATCCAGTTCTTTTTTAACTTGATGATCCAGGGTGACCTGAATAAACACAGTCACCGGTAAGCCGACTTTGTTGGGATCTAACAGACTGACGCGCCTGCTAATATATCCTTTATCTTCGAGATTTTTCACACGCCTGGAGCAAGGAGAGGGCGATAAAAATACTTTATCCGCAAGATCAATGTTGGGGATTGCGGCATTGTCTTGCAGGATGTCGAGAATTCTCCAGTCAGTTGTATCGAGATTATTATTAGCCATTTCCGTTCCTTTGAGAGTCACCTTATAGGATTATCTGAGACCACTAGTTCGATTTAAACTCAATATCACCAAGATTGCCAATTATTGGCTCGACATAAGGGCTTAAATTCTCATGTTTTAAAATTTGCGCAATTAATACTAAGTTTAAAAAAATTTTGCGCAATAAATACAAATATTTTTGCGATTATCCAGACAACTTTAGTAGGATTTTTTTAACTGCACCATGGTAATTTATAGGTTAGAGGCAACAAATAAAATGGAATAAAAAAAGGGTCTGTTATGGTTGATAAAAACTTAGTGACAAGCGTGCTTAAGTTTACGGAAACTAAAGACATGCCTATCTCTACTTTATCATTGTTGAACGCTGATGGAGAGATTTTAGAAGGAGCTCAAGAACCTAAGATAGATAAAAACACTGCTCTTAAGATCTATCGGGATATGAACTACATTCGAGTCCTTGATGAAAGAATGATTGGCGCCCAGCGTCAGGGCAGACTGAGCTTTTATGTAACCTGTACTGGTGAAGAGGCATCGGTGGTCGGGTCTATAGCAGCGTTCTCAAGCCAGGACATGGTAATGAGCCAGTATCGAGAACATGCTGCTCTGCGATATCGTGGATTTACCTCGAAGCAGTTTATGAATCAGCTATTGAGTAATGATCTTGATTTGGGAAAGGGTCGTCAGATGCCAATTCACTATGGTAGTCGCGATCTAAATTACATGACGATTAGCTCGACGTTAGCCACTCAAATCCCTCAGGCAGCAGGCTATGCTTATGGACAAAAATTATCAGGTAATGATACCTGCACCATTTGTTATTTTGGAGAAGGTGCTGCGTCGGAGGGTGATTTCCATGCTGGGCTGAACATTGCTGCTGTGTCTAAGTGCCCAGTGGTCTTTGTGGTTCGCAATAATGGATATGCCATTTCAACACCAACCTCTGAGCAATTTGTGGGTGATGGTATAGCCCCTCGGGGAGTTGGCTACGGGATTCCAGCAATAAGAGTGGATGGTAACGATATTTTAGCGGTTCATGCTGCGTCTATTGAGGCTAGAAATTTAGCAATCGAGAAGAATACGCCAGTGATCGTAGAGACGATGAGCTATCGCCTCGGCGCTCATTCTACCTCTGATGACCCAACGAGTTATAGAACTTCAGAAGAAGAGGAAATGTGGCGTCAGAAGGATCCTATTGAGCGTATGAAGAAATGGCTACTTGGCAAGGGTTGGTGGAGTGATCAGCAAGATCATCAAATGAAAGATGAATACAAGAAAGAGATATTGGCTGCTCTGAAATCTCAAGAAAAACGTCAGCCACCAGTGCTTGATTATTTGATTTCTGATGTTTATCAAACACCACCTGCGCACTTGCGGGAACAGTATTCAGAGTTACTGGCTCATATTGATAAGTATCCCGATCACTATTTGCCGAATCCAACGAAGGGACAGGATAGCTACCACAAACCTGCAGCTCAGTTTAGCTAGGTGTAACGATGCCTAAAATTAACTTGTTACAGGCGGTAAATAGCGCCTTAGATACGGCGATGGATGCAGATTCCAGAGTGGTTTGCTTAGGGGAAGATATTGGTGAGTTTGGCGGTGTTTTTCGCGCCACAAGTAAACTTCAAGAAAAGTATGGCAAGCAGCGTTGTTTTAATACCCCCATAACCGAGCAAGGTATTGTGGGTTTTTCGATAGGATTAGCGGCTCAAGGATCAGTTGCAGTCGCAGAAATTCAATTTGCTGATTATATCTTTCCTGCGTTTGATCAAATCGTTAACGAGGCTGCAAAGTTTCGCTATCGTAGTGGTGATCAGTTTAATTGCGGCGGCCTAACTATCAGAACTCCCTACGGCGGAGGCATTGCAGGAGGGCTTTATCACTCACAATCTCCAGAAGCCTACTTTTGCCATACTCCAGGTTTAAAGGTCGTCATTCCCAGTACTGCCTATCAGGCAAAGGGTTTGTTGCTGTCAGCAATTCGTGATCCTGATCCTGTGATATTTTTTGAGCCCAAGGCGATCTATCGTGCTGAGGTGGGTGAAGTTCCAGATACAGACTACGAACTACCATTAGGCGTTGCTCAAGTGGTGAGTACAGGTACAGATATAACCCTTGTTGGATGGGGCGCACAAATGCATCAGCTTCATCGGGCGGCAAAGATGGCGGCGAAAGACGGAATTTCTTGTGAGGTCATTGATTTATGCACATTACTGCCTTGGGATTCAGATACAGTCGCTAAATCAGTAACTAAGACAGGCCGTTTAATCATCAGCCATGAAGCGCCGCGAACTGGCGGATTTGCTGGAGAGATTGCTGCGACTATCCAAGAACGTTGTTTTTTATCACTCGAGTCTCCGATTACGCGTATCACCGGATTGGACACACCATTTCCGCTAGTTTTCGAAAAAGAATATCTGCCAGATTATTTGAAAGTTTTCGAAGCGATCAAAGCTAGTGTGCATTTTTAATGGTCATAAAAGTTATTGACCAAGGGAGTTGGAGATGAATAAAGATTTTATCTTGCCAGACATAGGAGAGGGTATCGTTGAATGCGAGGTTCTCGAGTGGAAGGTCAAAGAGGGCGATCTTGTTGAGGAAGATCAGGTTATAGCTGATGTGAGTACCGATAAGGCAATTGTCGAAATACCCTCTATGCATAGTGGGCGAGTTACTAAGCTCTACTATATTGCTGGTGAAACAGCCAAGGTTCATTCTCCTTTATATGCCATAGATATTGATGGTGAGGATGTTGAGCTACCAAATCAGGAAATAGAAACTCAGGAACACAAATTAGAACTGGTTAAGCAGCCAACAAATGTGATGCAGAGTGAGATCAACAACAAGGTGTTAACCACGCCCGCAGTACGCAAGTTAGCGCGAGAACATGACCTTGATCTCAATTTAATTTCTGGCTCAGGAAAAAGTGGGCGTATTCTTAAAGAAGATGTTTTGGAGTATCTTAAGCCAGATTTAAAAGCACCTTTGTTATCCTTAACTAAGGCGATAGAAGACCGAAGCGAAGCAATTGTGGGTGTGCGCAAAATTATGGCTAATCATATGGCCGATTCAGTCGCTACTATTCCTCATTTTACGTTCGTTGATGATGTCGATGTCACTGAACTATTGAAGTTAAGGGCTTTCTTAAAGTCTAGATACAATGAAGAAGTAAAGATCACCTTAATGCCATTACTTATAAAAGCGTTGTCTTTGTCTATTTCAGCATTTCCCATCGTCAACAGTCGCGTTGATGGCGATTTTACTGAACTCACTTATCTTGCTAGCCATAACATTGGTATGGCTGTAGATGGCAAAACTGGCCTTTTGGTGCCAAATATAAAAGATGTTCAACAGCGATCCATAATCGATATTGCTCATGAGGTAACTCGATTAACAGATGCCGCCCGCAGTGGTGTTATCAATCCAGCGGACCTAAAGGATGGCACTATTACTATTTCTAATATTGGCGCAATTGGAGGCATATCTGCATCGCCGATCATAAATAAGCCTGAGGTCGCTATTGTTGCTCTAGGAAAGATACAAAAGCTTCCTCGTTTCAATGATGAGGGGCAACTCGAAGAGCGCCATATAATGACAATGAGTTGGTCAGGGGACCATAGAGTAATCGATGGAGCCACAATCGCCCGTTTTAATAATTCCTGGAAAGCGTATTTGGAGAACCCCAGTACTATGCTGGCGAACATGGTTTAGGTTGCGAAGGACCTATTAAGATACAGATCATTCCGATGGTTGGCGTTATGGAGTCAGCGCGGAATAGTTATCCAACTTGTTGATGATAATCTTACCGTTCTTCATAACAAATACAGGCCTTTCCAATTTGCTTATATCTACTAGTGGGTTCCCTTTGACAGCAATAATATCCGCCAGTTTACCAGCCTCGATACTACCCACCTTATCATCCCATTGAAGTAATTCAGCGCCGACGATAGTTCCGGCTTTAATGGCATCCATTGGCGTCAAGCCAGCTTCAATAAGGGTGGCAAACTCGCGGGCACACACATGGGGCTCCACTGCATATCCACAAAGATCTGAACCCACTGCAATTTTTACGCCTGCTCGGTAGGCCTTACCGATCATTTTCAGCCAGTCATCCCTGAAGGATAAGTAAAAAGCATCATTTTTACTTTGCGCTAGTAATTTACCGCTATTGGCATAGTAATCCCCTACATAGATGGTTGGCACATAAAAGGTTCCATGATCAACCATTAAGTCGATAGATCTTTCATCTAGGTAGCTGCCATGCTCTATAGACCGAGCCCCCGCAATAATAGCTTGATTGACTCCCTCTGTAGCATGGGCATGTGCCGCCACTGGAATGTTATGACGAGAAGCTTCCTCTATTGCAGTGCTCAACTCTTCTGGGCTAAACGCCACATTTTTTGGATTGTCACCTACAGACATAAAAGCCCCAGTAACCATGATTTTTATCCAATCAGATCCGTATTTTATTTCCTGTCTAATAGCTTTTCGTATTTCATCTGGCCCATCAGCAATCAACCCATCAGCAATAACGGATTGTTCTGGCGACATAAAGTTAATATCACCACCGCCACCAGTAATTGAGATGTAATGCCCGGCACCAGTGAGGCGAGGTCCAAGAAAAATATCATTATCGATAACTTTACGAATGTCCTGATTCGCATAGTAGACATCACCGTCACCCATTACTCTTACAGTTGTCCAACCCGCCTCAAGTAGGCCTTGCAGGGTAGACAGGCCTATTAGAGCCTTGTAGGCGGAGGAAGCTTGGAGATGACCGTTTTGATAGTCATTTTTATACAATAGAGGGTGTTCGTGGGCATTAATCATCCCCGGCATCAGGGTTGTACCTGGGAGCTCTAATCTAGTTATCTGTTTTGGTATGTCGCTAGCATCCAATACTTCAGTTATTTTATGGTCTTTCACAATGACAGCTTTATTTTTCAGTAACTGATCCGAATAGCCATCAATTAAATAGTCAGCAACTAGGGCGTACTCTGCAGAATATGCCAGTGATATTATGCTCATCGCTAGTGCTAGTGCTAGGGACGTCAGACGTAGAGTGTTGAATATAGCCATACTATCTTTTCCCCTTTGTTTGATGGTTTAATTATATACTTGGTTTTCTTATATTAGGCAATGGATGCCTATAAAAATAACGGATAAAGTTAGCAGTTACTACGAGTCAAATCGATAATTAATTTAGGGTGGGTGTTTGTGGTACAAAGTAATCCTAAACAAGCGTTTGATCGCGCTATTTTCTTGTTAAAAAACGATTCATTCGATGAGGCTGAACAGATCTGTCGCTCCTCCTTGTCTGAGAATGATCGAGATATTAATTTTTTATTCTTATTGGGCACGATTCAGATGCGCAAGAATGAGCTTGAAGAAGCTGAGATGCTTTTTAAAGCAGTGGTCAAGAGGGCACCAGATTATCCAACTGTACAAGAAAATCTAGGGACAGTACTTTTAAATTTAGGTAAGTCAGAAGAAGCTCTCATTCCGCTTCAGGCAGCCATTGAACTCAAACCGGACAGTTCAGGTGCATTCTTTAAATTGGGTGGTGCCCTCAAAAACTTAGGACGAGATGAAGCCGGTGATGCGGCACTTAAACATGCAGGTAGTTTGTCACCTGATCAGGCCAGTTTAGAAAAGGCCACCATGTTATTTGTGGAAGGCAAATTCCGAGAAGCTGAGGTCTTAGCGAAAGAGCTTGTTAACAGCAATCCAAGAGATGTCAACGCAGGCTTACTTTTAGCTCGAATTGCTATTCATGCAGGTGCTCATGACGATGCGGTGAAGCTACTAAGAAAAATTGTCACGCTTGCACCTCGTTTTATTATTGCTTGGCATGATTTGGGAGCCACGCTAAATGAACAAGGCAAGGAAGAGGAGGCTATTGTTGTACTGGGAGATGCTCTTACTCATGATTCTAAAAACGCAACGACGCACTATTTATATGCTGCAGCGCTTGCCAAAGCGGGTCGAACCGAAGATGCTGCTGACTCCTATAGGTCCGCGATAGAAATTGACCCTGAATTAGCGGGTGCTCATGTAGGTCTGGGTCATGTGCTTAAGACTCTCGGCGACCAAGAGGGCGGCATTGCATCCTATAGAGCGGGAATCGTATTGCGTCCAAATCTAGGGGAGATATATTTTAGTCTATCTAACCTGAAAACATTCCGTTTTAGTGATGAGGAAGTTGATGATATGGCTCAACGCATTGCTCAACCCGAATTAGACTCGGAATCAAAAACACATTTTGCCTTTAGCTTGGGTAAAGCCTTTGAAGATAACAAAGACTATGATCGCGCATTTGAATATTACAACCAAGGTAATCTAGAGCATAGAAACAGCGTTATTTATGATCCAGTTCAAACTGAGGTCGCACATCAAAAGATGAAAGAAACCTACAGCGAGGAGTTCTTTAAGCGGATTAAAGAGGCAGCGCCCGGCAGTCAGGATCCAGCGCCGATTTTTATTGTTGGACTTCCCAGATCAGGGTCTACCCTATTAGAGCAAATTTTGGCCAGCCATAGTTTAGTCGATGGAACGAGTGAATTACCTGATCTTGGAATCGTATCACAAATGATAGCTGATAAGCATAAAGGCCGTTCATTTCCAGGAGGGGTTCTTGAGATGAGCGATACAGAGTTAACCAGCTTGGGTCAGGAGTATTTAAGTAGAGTCGAGCGTCACCGAAGAGGAGCGCCTTATTTTACAGATAAGATGCCAAATAATTTCGCTCACGTAGGATTGCTTCAGGCGATATTACCTAATGCTAAAATCATCGACGCCCGCCGTCACCCTTTGGATAGTTGTGTGGGTTGTTTCAAGCAGCATTTTGCTAGAGGACAAACTTTCACCTATGACCTATTTGAACTTGGCGAGTTTTACATTGAATATGATAGTTTAATGAAACATTGGGATGAGGTGCTACCAAACAAAGTATTACGAGTTCAGTATGAAGATGTTGTTCAGGATTTGGACACTCAAGTTAAACGTATATTAGACTATTGTGGTCTTCCTTTCGAGGAGGGTTGCGTAAACTTTCATGAGACCAAGCGATCAGTTAGAACCGCGAGTTCTGAGCAGGTAAGGCAACCAATTTATAACAAGTCGGTAAATACTTGGATGCGTTTTGAATCACACATTGATGATTTAAAAGAGACCTTAGAGCCCTTATTAGATCCATCTGATCCTTCGGTTATTTTGCGGTAACTGTTATGACCCTTCCTAAATTAATCGCCACATCAGTGGTGAGAGGTAGTGAAAAAGGGCAAAGTCATGGAGGTGTATACACCATTGACTTCAATACCCTAGCTGTAGAGCAACATATTGATTGGAACAAAGGTGATATCGATTTTGCTGGCCGAGGTTGGGACCGAGGGTTACGTGGAATTGCCTTTCACAATGACCAAATATGGATCGCGGCGAGTGATGAGTTATTTTGTTACAGCTCTAAATTTGAATTATTAGGCTCCTATAAAAATGAATACCTTAAGCATTGCCACGAAATAAGTCGAAGAGATCATTTGCTGTTTTTGACCTCTACCGGTTATGACAGCTTATTAGTTTTTAACCTGAATACATTAAATTTTAGCTGGGGTTTGTACCTGACTAAAAATGGCAATGACTGGATAGGGCAGCGTTTTGACCCCTTAGCTAAAAATGGCCCTCCATTTTCAAACAATTATCATATCAACATGGTTCACGTAGAGGAAACTGGTGTTTATTTCAGTGGATTACATAGCCGGGCTCTATTGAGATTATCTTCTGATATGACTGTTGCACAGGTTTGTAGTCTCCCAGAGGGAGTGCATAATGCCCAACCGTTTTTGAATGGGATTATTTTCAATGACACTAAAAGCGATGTTCTCCGTTACATTGATCGGGCGGGAGACTCAAGGATGTTTAAGGTTCCAGCATATAATGAGGAAGATTTACGGTTTTATGGTGTAGATAGCACTCAGGTTGCAAGGCAGGCATTTGGTCGGGGTCTTTGTTCAGTAAATGAGCAAGTGGTTGCGGCTGGCTCGTCACCATCTACTGTTAGTCTATATGATATCCATAGCGGTGAGCGCTTAGCCGCCGTGAACTTAACAATGGATATTCGCAATGCGATACACGGCTTAGAGGTGTGGCCATTTGAGTAATCGAGATGATGATATAAAAAAGGCACGCTAGGCGTGCCTTTTTTATATCAGGGTTTTAGCTCTGACATTCAGTTATAGATTAGAAGAAGCGTCTGATTGAGAAATTATAATTTCTTGGTCGAACTATATTGTCACTATTGCGACCATAGAACGGATCAAAGTCCGATGAATCTCTGTAAGTAACACCTCTTTCATCACTAATATTATTAAGACTTAACTGCGCTTTCCAGTCACCCATGTCATAGCCCATGATGAGATCAGTAAGCCGATAGTCACCATTCTCCTGCTGAGGAGCAGGATCTCCATCTCCTAGCTGATTGAGTGATGTGCCTTCGAAACTATGCTGAAGCCTCGCATATCCCTCCCCGCCCCCGAGAAAAGATAGCTGATCGGAATATTCTATGTAGAAGGAGTACGAGGTGTCTGCAAACATAGGCAGATCCGATTTTGGATCAAGGCCTAAAGACGCTTGGCCTCCATCAAAACGATCATCAGGAATACTTTCAGGAGTATTAACATAGGCATCAAAGATTCGAGTTAGACTGAAACCCATTTGCATATTCTCATTGAGAACGGCGGTGATGCTTATATCCATTCCTGTAACTGTAGCGTCACCTAAATTCGCCACAACGGCTTGCCAAGGCTGCCCAATGGCAAAGCTTGGATCTGTAACCTCAAGTTGCATGTCTTTCCATACCATGTCATAAAAAGTTGCGTTTACTTGGACAGTGTCATCCATCCATGTTGATTTTAAACCTAGCTCCATGTTTTCGATGATATCTGATTCATAATTTACCGGCAGAGTAGGTATACCCCTGCCTCGGTTTGTACCACCTACACGATAGCCCTCAGAGTAAACACCCCAGACCATCATGTTATCCGTCAGGTCGTATTGGAGACCCACTTTGGGAGTAAATCCATCATCTAATGCATCTCTCGGCGGTGTGGATAAGTTAGTGTAACCCGAAGGTTTTTCCACCATGTATTCAATATTTCTATCAACCTCATACCAACGGCCACCGACAAGGAGTGAAAGTCTTTCTGATAAATTGATATCCATTTCACCAAAGATGGCTTTATCTTCTCGGGTGGTAGATTGGCCGGAGTACCACCACGCTGCATCTGGAGAGATTGTCACATTGTCATAAGCAGCATAAGCACTCCAAGCGGCGTAGGCAGGGGAGTCACCATAGTCGTCTGTATAACTATAGAAGTCCCAGTGTTCATCAGAGTCCATGAAGAACATTCCTGCTGTCCAGCTAAGTTTATCAGTTGAATTAGTTAATCTAACTTCAATCGTTTTAGACGTATTAACCTGGTCATTAGTTAGGTAGCCAACAGGGTCTGCACCGAAGTCATAAGTTGCGTATCCAGCATAAACACCAAGTGTATACATGAAGTAGGCAGCGTAGGATTGGGTGTCATGCTGATAAAGTGTTTCACGATCATAGTACGATGCAGCTACAGTGAGTTGAGCAAACCCTAAGTCACCATCGATAACGAGGCTAGTTTGCTCCCATTCATCATTCCGGAATTCATCGTAAAATTTAATAGTTTCTAGATCACCAACATTAGGGTCATAATCATTAAAGCCATTAGCTTCAATCTTCTGATAGTTATGGCTTAAGGTGGAAGA
>UPTG01000902.1_pt1 | contig 23226 bp, 17 predicted proteins | sample 2160121 | NCBI WGS metagenome assembly UPTG01 (sample SAMN06266255, study PRJEB28933) | marine metagenome | isolation source: Columbia River Estuary | place: USA:Columbia River Estuary, USA | collected 2014-07-27
AGCCGGCTTTCATCCGCTGAACGTTCATGGACCGCAGGATTCAAAGGAAATTTCTCTACACCAGATTGGTTTGCCGAACTATCCCATATTGAACGTTCTTTCGGAGATCTTGAGGGGGGCAGGGATATCGGTATGCAGGAAAATACTGGCTACGATTCCAGAGGTTCCCAGTTTCGATTGTCCCGTAAATTGAATGAAGATACCCGATTCACTATTGGATTCCAAAATGTATTTATGGATGATGTCCCCCGTACCCATAAAACGATTAATGGTTTAACTTGGGGGGGACTCACTCCGGGTTCAGAAATCTGGCGTCGGTTAGATCAGGAAAGAAATCTTTCTTACGGTAAATTTTCCTGGGAAAATGCTGGAGGATTAGCCGATGCAGGTCTGCTTACACTGAGTCTACATAAACATGAACAGGAGCGCAACCGGATGAAAGGGTCAGTAAGCGGCTTGGCTACTGGTGGAGATTTTCAATATTTCGGACTCGAAGATCTCGGTTTTTCCTCCCGATTTGAAACCGATGATCCATGGGGAGGACGTCTGGCATACGGTGCAGAATGGCAAAGAGAATCCCTGTATTCCGGTGGTTACAAGTTTAATAGCTCACAAATAAAGAGTGCGGAATTAGTCCAAGGCCCTCTTGCCGCAGATGCCCACTATGACCGATTTGCTTTCTACCTAAGTAACAACTTCCTATTTGGAGATTGGAGTGTTGAGCCAGGAATACGTTATTCTTCAATACAGGCTGACCTTGATCGCTATTATCTCAAGAACAGCGATTCTTCGACTCTGCAACCATCCGAGAAAAAAAATTATAAGGAATTGATTGGAAGCATACGGGCAAGCAGAGAGATCACACAGGATAACTTTTTATTTTTGGGTCTGTCTGAGGGCTTTCGCCCGCCTAGTTTATATGACCTTACTTCCACGGATGAGACCAGTACAATAGAACGGCCAAATACCTCACTTGATTCAGAAAGTTTCTTACAAGCAGAAATGGGCTTCAAGGGAAGCTCCGATTCATGGAATTGGGAAGCTTCCTATTATCATACTTGGATTAATGATATGATTGTACGCTCGCCAATTGAATCTGGAAAATCAGATGTTTTAAAAGCCAATGCAGACGGCTTTATTCATGGATTGGAAATTCAAGTTGGGCACGACTGGTCTCCTTCATGGAACTCCCAATTTCGCATTTCGTTAATCGATTCAGAGGTGGAACAATTGCTAGACAATAACGCAACTGGATCTATTACCGTTGGCGGTCGAAAATACGATCCAGTGGATCGGGTAACCACCCGGCTCATGCCCCCACAGTTTCATTTTGTTACCCGTTATGCTCCTCCAAAGTCTAATTGGTGGGGAGACATTTCCATTTTGGCAGTGGGGAAGGCGGATGATCTGTCATTAAAAGATGAAACTGATTCCTCTCGAATTCCCTCGAGTGGAACGCCTGGTTACGCGTTAGTCGGAATAAGTGGTGGGCGAAAATGGGGAGAGGGTTCATCCGTTTTCCTTGCGGTGGAAAACCTGGGTAATGTTGACTACCGAGTACATGGTTCCGGCTTAAATGGAGGTGGGCGAAACTTTATATTTTCATTCTCCCGTTCCTTCTGAAGGATTTTTTAAGCACTATAATTTCCAAGCGATATTTTGCGATGGATGGTGGTTAAATTGAAAACTGAAAGTTTTTTAGACAAGTAAAAGAGTTTTAACTTAAAGAATAAAAATCTTTATTTTTATTATTTTATAGGTGAAACTTTGTACCAGAATTTATAGTTTAAACATTGTTATGAAGACTATATTTATTGCCCCCCTGCTTTTTTTGATTTCTCTACTGTTCCCATTATGCGCAGACCATCTTGAAGATAAATTTTCTCCTTCTATTATCCAAGCAGAAGCGAAAGCGATCGATAAAATTCTCAACAGCACATACCAAAAAAGAGAGGTCAAAATTCCTGCTAAGATAGACGAGTCCGCGTTGGTTAGAAGGTTGTACCTTTCCTTGGTTGGAAGAATTCCCACTTTTGACGAAATCAATTCCTACCTCTCCAACACATCAGTCCAAAAAAAGTCTCAGCTTATTGAAAAACTAACAAAGTCTTCAGGCTATGATAGTCATATGTTTAACTGGTGGGCTGATTTACTTAGATTAAAATCACGAATGCGTGGCGGTAACCAGATACAAGCCGGTCAACTTTATAATCACTGGGTAAAAGAACAGGTCGTACAAAATGTACCCTTTGACCAGATGACATATTCATTAGTAACTGCAGAAGGATATCCGTGGGAAAACGGAGCTGTTGGCTATTACCTACGGGACACAGGCATGCCCCTTGATAATATGTCCAACACCGCTCAAATCTTTCTTGGAACACAGATGGTTTGCGCACAATGCCACAACCACCCTTTTGATAAGTGGACTCAAATGGAATATTACAAAATGGCTTCCTTTACCTATGGAATTTCCACCCGTATGGGACAGGACCTGCAAAAGAAAATTGGACAGTATTTTTATCAACAAACGAAGGGTTTATCCAAAACTGAAAAAAGAAAGCTGGGGAATTCTCAAAAAGCACAGGTGCTCAGAAAGGCGATTCAGGAAATGGTACAAACCCTTCGATATGGAGCCACTCATACTGGTAAAAAACTCAACTTGCCCCATGACTACCAATACGAGGATGCAAAACCCAAAACGTTGGTAAATTCAGAACCTATTTTTGCACCAGACTCCCTGAATAAAAAAATAGAAAATCCCGTTAATGCGTATGGGCAATGGATTATCTCAACCAATAATCCGCGCTTCACTCAGGTAATTTCCAATAGAATGTGGAAGAAAGTATTTGGCCGTGGAATCATAGAACCTGTGGACGATTTACGTGACGACTCTGAATCTTCCATTCCTGAATTATTAACTCATCTGGAATCGCTCATGGTTCGTGTGAAGTATGACCTTAAAGAATTTCAAAAGATCCTGCACAATGTGGAAGCCTTTGAAAGAGAGGCTACGGGTCGTGAACTTACCAGTGTCGAAAAATATTATTTTGAAGCACCTATCCTTAAGCGCATGAGTGCCGAGCAACTGTGGGATTCGATTGTTGCCCTTTCCATTCCCGAGGTTGATGAGAGAAAAGCGGATTCCTCAAAAGTTGAATTTCGACTCGCGAACTTTGCAAATTATCAAAAGAAGGTTGAAGGCTTGAGTGAGAAAAAATTCGTTCAACTCGCCAAAAAAGGGGCCAAAGAAAATGTCCAGATCAACAATACTATGAATGAGATTCAGCTTAAAATTCGTGACGCGCAGGAAGCAGATGACAGGCAGGCTGTATCAATGTTAAGAAGGGAATATGGAAAAAAACGTAACGAACAAAAATCCCTTTTTGCAGGTTTGGTAATGGGTTCTGAATTTGATGCCCAATCTCTTTATCGCGATACTAAAAGTAAAACTTCTTCCGACACCAGATGGAAGGGATATTCTGGAAATTTAATGCGTGCTTCAGAAATTGAAACCCCTGCACCTCCTGGTCATTTTCTTCGAGAATTTGGCCAATCAGATCGTGAGGTCATCGAGAATTCCTCAAGCGAATCATCTGTGCCCCAAGCACTCACTCTTCTCAACGGAGTTTTCTACAAGGCCTTATTTGATCCAAAGTCTCCGCTGTCCAGAAATCTTCTCAAGGCAAATTCCTCTGAGGAAAAAATTAAGGTTCTCTTTCTTTCCATCTTGAATCGAAATCCTTCACCCGAAGAACTTACCCAATCCCTTGCCATGGTAACAAGTTCTCCCAAGGTTCCCTATCAGATACCACTTCCCAAAAAAGTAAGTCCTGAAAAAAAGAAAAAGTATTTGAATTCGATCGAAGGTAAAAAACAAAAGCTTTCCTATTACAACGATCGTGATTTTCGTGGTATCGCTTGGTCATTAATGAACACAAGGCAATTTTCCTTCATTCAATAAAATACTCAACTCAACATAATCATGAGCACCACAATTGAAAAATCAGACGAATTAGAACGTAGACGTTTTATGAGCTTAGCTGCCAAAGGACTTCTGGGAGTAAGTATTTTACCTTGGGCAAACTCACCATCGCTACAGGGGGCTGGTCTAGGATTAAACCGTCCACTCAATCATGCCCCCAAAGCAAAAAATGTCATTTACCTATACATGTCAGGGGGAATGACCCATCTTGATACCTTCGACCCCAAGCCCGGTACCGAAACTGGAGGCCCGACACAATCAATTAAAACCCAGGCAGAAGACATTCACCTTGCAGAAAACCTCCCCCTGCTTGCCAACCATGCGAAGAAAATTGCTGTTATTCGAGGAATGAGTTCTACAAAAGGGGCTCACGAACAGGGCAACTATTTCATGCATACTAGTTATGCACAACGAGCGACGATTAAACATCCAACCATGGGTTCCTGGATGACTAAGCTCGACGGTCGCTTTAACCCTACCCTACCCGGTGCGGTCGTCGTAAATGGAGGAAGCCGGCACCCGCTCTCTGGATTTCTTCCCTCCTCTCATCAACCACTTGCTATCGGAGACCCTGAAGCCGGGCTGCGAAACAGTAAAATGCACCCGGGACTAACTAATAATACTTTTGAAAAACGACTCGATTTTTCTCAAAAGATTGATGAAGCATTCGTGAAGAAGTATAGTTCTGCGAAAGTAAATTCCTATGCGGATATGTACGATGACGCCATTCGTTTAATGAAGAGCGGTGATCTCTCGGCATTTGATCTTAGTAAAGAAACTGCACAGGCAAGAGAATCCTATGGGGAAGATAGATTTGGGCAGGGCGTATTGCTTGCCCGGCGCCTTGTTGAACGACAAGTTAGGTTTGTAGAAGTTCAACTTGGAGGGTGGGATACGCATCAAAATAACTTTTCCCGAGTTCCTGAACAGAGTGCGATTTTAGATCAGGCTCTTTCTGCTTTGTTAGCAGATTTAGAACAAAGAGGAATGCTCGAAGAAACTTTAGTTGTACTCGCAACTGAATTTGGACGCACTCCAAACATTAATGTTAATGATGGCCGTGATCATTACCCCAAGGCTTTTTCATGCATGCTGGCAGGAGGGGGGATTAAAGGTGGTCAAGTCTGGGGCAAAACCGATAAAGAGGGAAGAGAAGTGATTGAACAAAAAGTCGAGATTCCTGATTTTAATGCAACCATTGCATTCACACTTGGCCTCCCTCTGGACGAAATTGTATACTCTCCGACTCGCCGTCCATTTACCTTATCTGATAAAGGGCAGCCCATTACTCAATTAATTTAATTTCGTAACTACTTTCGTTTTTTCGACCGTTTATACATCTGAAAGATTGAAAGTTTTTTATTTCACTCTTTACCATCGGGACGATTTGAGATGATATATCAATCTTTAAACTTAATTACCATAAACTCTAAATCCAATAAATTATGAAGAAGTATTTCGCGTTGCTCGTGTTCCTGCTTCCCTTTGTTATGTCAGCAGCAAAAACAGCAAAATTAGATCCTGAAAACACCTTAACCATTGAACTTAAGGATGGAAAAGTGGTCATTGAATTGTTTAAAGACGATGCCCCGAAACATGTTGAAAGAATCAAGAAACTAGCAAACGATGGCAAGTATGACGGCGTTGTCTTTCATCGGGTAATTGAAGGTTTTATGGCCCAAACGGGTGATGTGGAGCATGGTAATTCAAAAGACTATAAAGCAAGTCGAGTGGGAACAGGGGGGTCTGATCTACCTGATTTACAAGAAGAATTTAACGAACGGGAACATGTGAAAGGAACTTGCTCGATGGCAAGATCATCAAGTCCGAACAGTGCCAATAGTCAGTTCTTTATTTGTTTCGATAATTCTTCCTTTCTCGACGGACAGTATACCGTTTGGGGACAAGTAGTGGAAGGGATTGAATTTGTGGACAATATCAAACTGGGTTCCAGTTCTGACAATGGTTCCGTGGATGATCCTGATTCAATGATAAAGGTCACTGTTGGGACTGCCAAAAAGGCAAAAAAGAAAGCTGCACCCAAGAAGAAGTAGCACCTTATATTGGGTAATCCTTTTTACAAGGATGGACCAATAATTTCCTCACAGTCCATGTGGTAGAGTCCCACAAAAAACTCTTCATCCCATCGTTCCTCCACCGTAAGGTTGCCGTTGACCCGTATGATTTGGTCCATCAACACCTCCACGCCTTCAGAGGAAGTAACCACTACCCAACCGTTTGGCTCCGGACTTTTACCAAAACAACAACTCATTTGATCTGGCAAAAGAAGAAATTCTTTCACTAGGTTGTTTTCATCCACTACCGTGGGAAGCATAAAGCCTTCGACCGCTACCGTTTTGCCAGATTTCTCCCTGAGATTTTTGGGAACCCTTTGTGAGTAAGAGGTAAAATCGAAATCTTTCCCGTCGCGCTCCCAATTAATATCATAAGTAAATCCAGAGATATCACGAAAGGCCAAGGGTTCAAATTTACTATTATCATCTATTGGTGGCAAGTGATTGGCAATTGATTCGTTTGCATCTTCTGACCCACTGGGCTGAGCTACACCATTAAGAATAATTCCTTCCTCAATCGATTCCTCTAATCGATCCGCAGGGACCAAAGGTTCGGGTGTAGAATCTAAAAGAGAAAAATTGGATTCGTTACTATCAATTTCAACAGTTAAAATGGGTTCTCCGATAATGGGTTCCCCAATTGGAATGATGGTTTGAGCAGCGTCTTCTTCCTCCTCTTTTCCGCATGAGAAAAGAAAAATAGATAGTAGAAATAAATAAAATTTTTGTAGCATCTCACTTTCAAGTTAGCTTAGTCGTAATTTCTCGCAAGTTCTTATGATTTAAACCTCTCGATAAATAATCTGAAAGAGTAACTAACTGGAGGGACGAAGATTCTTACTGATATCGACTCGATATGCCATCCAGGCAGGTGGTATTCCACTAATCAATCCAAGGAGAACAATCACCAAAAATACATATACAAAAGTAAGATCAAAATTGAATGGATCTAATAAAACACCTGTTTGCTCACGGATGAAGTGCGACGCAACTCCACTCATTATCAAATAAACTAGAAAGGAACCTAAAGCCCCAACCAAAGAAATAATTAAGGACTGCCCAAGGACCACATTCGTAATAAAATACCGACTCGCTCCCAGGGAACGGAGAATCGCAAATTCTCGCTTCCTTTCGTTCATTGAATTTCGTAATACTGATAAAATAATTAAACAAGCCACACTCCCAACAAGGTAAGCGATCCATTCTAGTACTTTTTCGAACCAAGTCAGACGATCAAAAAATTCTGCAAGAGTTGCCGCAATCGGCCATGCAAATGTGGCTTGATTTCCCTGCTTGTTATACTTCATCTCCAACGCAAAACCAGCAGCTCCCCGCAATTTAACCAATACCGCACTGACTGAAGTGGAATACTCACTTGCATGACCCTCCATGAACTGAATTCCTTTAATAGGAACCCAAATTACTTTATCTGCAGGAGTTCCAGTTGCACTTAATATCCCAACGATCACATACACTTCGTCATGCTTACTTTCTTCCCGAAAAGTTAATCCGTGGTATGGTTGAAAGCGATCGCCAACCTTGAGCCCTAATTTATTGGCTACAAAATTTCCGACAAGGGCTTCTTTCGCATTACTGGAAAAAAGCCTTCCGCCTTTTTCAATCTGGTACTTAACCCCCTCCTTCCATTCGTGCTCATCAAATAAAGCAGGCTCCGTTCCCACGAGTCGATAACCCATAAAGTTATCACCTACGGCCAATGGGTACGCTTCTTTCACTCCCGGTGTATTTTTAATAATTTCGTATTGCTCCCATTCAAGATTTCCTGGAGAAGCTTCCAGATGAAAAATAGCATTAAGAATGAGTTGAAGTTTGGATCCACGGGCTCCCAAAACTGCATCAAAACCGCTAGATGAAAGTGTGAATGCATTTTGAGCACCCTCTTTTATTTTCCACGTCCCTAAAAATAATCCTCCCGACATCGCAATCGCAAGAGATGCCACCAAAGAAGAAAATGCATATTGCCTCACTCCCCTTGTGCAAAGTGCGAAAAGAGCTTGTATACTGCTCATACTTCCCCCTTCACACAATTGGACTTACTTAATTCTTCCCAATTTTCTTGCCGGTCAAAATTTTGAATTACTTTTTCATCATGACTTACCAAAAATAAAGTAGTTTTCGACTCCCTGCATAATTCACATAAAAGCTCCATCGATTTTGCCGCATTCACGGGATCAAGGTTCCCTGTTGGTTCATCGGCCAACACTAATTTGGGCTTATTAATAAGTGCACGTGCCAAAGCTACCCTCTGTTGCTGGCCAATCGATAATTGGTGAGGGTAATAGTTTGTTCTTTTACCCAGTCCTACCCTATCCAATAATTCATAAGGGTCACTTTGATTGGAATGATCTGCGAAAGACATAGTAAGTTGCAGGTTTTCCAAACAAGTAAACCCTTGAAGCAGGTTAAAGGATTGAAAGACATAACCAATTAATCTAGCCCGGAGTAAATCACGGCTAGAATCTGTCATTTGACAAACATTCTTTCCATTTATTTGAATTTGACCTCGGTCCGGAGAAAGAATTCCGGCAATGATGTGCAAAAATGTGGTTTTTCCAGATCCACTTTCTCCCCTCATTCCGCAAAATTCAGCTTCATTAAGAGTGAAATTTTCAACATCCACCACGCACAAGGAATCTCCCTCTGGTGAGAGAAAGGACTTTCTTAACTGCTCAATCTTTAAAAGACTCATTTTGCAGTATATCTGAACAAACCAATCCTATAAGGCAAGCAGTATGCTATCGTTGAGCCAATTTTCCTAATTCGAAACCGGTATTAAAATTCGATTAAATTACATTGTTCAGGGCTTGAACAATATTTAATGAGTCATTTCCAATCCGCTCCATTTCATTCAAGATATCGACATAGATCATCTCCGCCTTTAAATTTTCCTTATCTTGCATTCTTTTAACTGCATTCTTACGTAAGGATTTTCGGGAAGCATCAATTCGGTCTTCAATCTCTTCTGCTTTTTGAATTTTCGGGATACTGCCATCCTTCAAATGGGTCTGGTATAATTCCATGAAATCAAGGATTTGCTCCGAAAATACTTTGATTTCACGCAAAGTTTCTTGAGGAAGAACACGATTTTTTCGGTATTTACGGTGTGCTAGTTGAACGAGACGATGACAACAGTCACCAATATCCTCAAGCTCGCCAGTTACCCTTAACAGAGAGGCTACGCGGAGGGCCCGCTCTCCTGCTAGGCTTTCAGTTGTACAGTAAATTAGGCTTTGGGTAACATCAAACGCGAGCTCATCACATTTATTTTCAAGTTCTTTCAATTCCTTTATGAGATCGCTTTTGTCGATGTCAGGACTTTCAAATACTTCCACAAAACCTTCAAACATGTATCGCGAAATTGCGGCCAAGCGATCTATTTCTGCTTCAACAAGTGCAAGGTTAAGCTCCCCGGTTTTGGGGAGAACCCCCGATCCTTCATAGTGAAGTGACGCCAAGCTACCCGGCTTGGGTGCCTTACCGTCATGGGTTTTTGGTTTAACAAGCCGTTCCGCTAACCGACTTAATTGAGGAGCAAAACCAATCAACAATGCGATATTAGCCAAGTTGAAGAGCGTGTGAAAAAGTGATAAATGCAAGGGAATATTTCTATCAACAATTGCTTTCTTTGCTTTGGCGAGGTCGTCTTCTTTTGGAACACCTTCGAATTCATTATCTGATAGATATGCAGTCGCGTCTGCTTGAGTGACATCATCTATATAAATGGCTCCGGGCATGATTTCGTCAAGCATCCCAATAAAAGGGTAAAAAAGAAGAAGCATCCAGCAGACTCCTACAATATTGAAAATAAAATGAGCCCGAGCAGCTCTTTTTGCGTTAATGTTGGCTCCCAGGGAAGCAAGCCAAGCAGTAACGGTGGTACCTATGTTTTCTCCAAGAACAATAGCGGCAGCGATCTCAAAATTGATCCAACCGTTAATCGCCACAATAATGGTAATTCCCATGGCAGCCGATGAGGACTGAACCAAAATGGTAAGGAAGACCCCGATGATGAGGAAAATAATTACTGAGCCAAATCCATAACTGTTGAGTTGTTGGATAAATCCCTGAATATCCTGAACAAGCAATTGATCTCCAGGATCTGCACTTTTAAGCAAACTTTTAACATCCGGTACTGCATTTTTCAACTCGCTGAGTCCAAAAAATAATAAGCCAAAACCAACGAGGAATTCACCGGTATGTTTAAATTTTGGCTTACTCATAAACACCAAAGGCAAACCAATACCAATGATAGGAAGTGCAATTTTAGATAAGCTAAACTTTCCAATTGTAGCAATAATCCAACCTGTAAGTGTGGTACCAAGGTTTGCCCCCATGATAACTCCGATAGATTCCGTCAAAGTAAGGAGCTGTGCGTTTACAAAACTCACCACCATTACTGTAGTAGCCGAGGAAGACTGGACAAGGCAAGTGACCAAAAGCCCAGTGCCCAATCCGAAAAACCGGTTTTGGGTCATAGTAGCCATTATCCTTCTCATCCCTTCTCCAGCTACTTTTTGAATACCTTCGCTCATCACCCGCATTCCGAAAAGGAAAATACCCAGTCCACCGAGGATATACAAAAAGCCTACAATAAATTCCCAAGTTGATACATTCGCCATGATTTGTCCTAAATTTTATTAATGAAAAGAAAAAGAAATATCTACCAACTGATACGGAGACCCGAGGTGTACCCCCAGCCCTCATATGCTCGGGTTCCGGCATCATTCATCTCCGTATACTGAATGGCGTTTTGCCATTTAAACTTATGCCCGTAAAGAAAATAATTGATTCCCAAAAAGTATTCTTGCATCTCGTCTCCCCGTCCTGCGAGATCTCGCTCGTATCGAGTGACGTCAATACCATGAGGGTCGTTACTTTCAACATAAGTGTAGCTGAAAACGCCCTGAAGTTTTTCCGTAAAATTATAAAAAGGCATAAACTGGGCACCCCACACATCGCTCTGTCCGTCGTAACCATTTGAGAAACTAAGGTCACCCCAGAAACTCAAATCACCCTTTTTTAACTTGGTTACAATCGAAAACGCATTCTTGTGATTCTGAGTTTGATTACGGGAGTCTTCTTCTTGAGCCATGTAATCAAACCGTATCAGGGACTCATCAAAGTAATCAGATTCTTCAAAATTATACCCCACAGAAAGGAGGCCAAATACACCGTAATCAAAAGCTTCATCAAATTCAGGACCCTCATCACTCGAATAAAATCCAGCAAGATAATCCCAATTTTCACGATTTCCGGAGACAGATACACCGGTGAAATATTCGTTAGTAAACCATATATTCCTGGCAATTTTACCTCGCTCTAAGGTATAAAGTTTCTTGGAGGAGGTCGATCCATGCAAGGTAAAGGGAGCGGATTGCTTTCCCACTTTTATTTTCATTCCATTTTCCGTTGACCATGACAAATAAGTATCGGTTAAATTTCGATACAAAGGTTCCGGTTGATTGAGATTCATATTGGCTTCGGAATGAAAAGTAATTCCACCGAACAGGCTTGCCTTGAAACCAAAGCGAAAACGTCGCCATTCAGAATCAGCTTCAGATGAGTTATCGACATCATTCTCAAAACTATAGTAATCAGCTTGGAGGCGACCCGATAGAAGAAACTTCTGTATAACCGAACTCTCATCATTTTCATAGAGCACAGCTTTATCCCAAATTTTATCGTAGCTGCGATCTTGGCCATTAGCAAAGAAAGCCACTGCAAATAATCCAAGCGGATAGGAAAAAGTACTGATAATGAATTTTATGAATGCTGAAGACTTTGTATATCGCATCATTCTTTTCTATCATTTAAATCTTACATAATTGGGTCATGATTGTTACAATTACGTTACAGTTATAAAGATAGACATTTTATAATGTCCCCGTTCGTAGATTCTGGGATATTAAGCTAGAGTGATTTGGGTATCTTGAAAGAAAAAACTGTACCACTGTCGACCTTGCTTCTAACAGAAATTTCACCATCATGAGCATCAATAATTTCTCGTGTAATACTCAAACCGAGTCCAGTCCCTCCTCTATTTCGGGATCTTCCCTTATCAACTCGATAAAATCGCTCAAAGAGCATCTCCTGGTCCTCCTGCTCAATTCCTTTTCCATCATCTTCCACTTCGCTGGTGATAGAATTATCTTCCAAGTTTTCACTAATTCGAATCGATATCTGGGATAGTCCCCCCGCATGTATGATTGCATTGTCAATTAAGTTTTCAAATACACTGACTAATTTTTGCGGGTCGGCAAGAATTCGAACCGGGACTGCAGGACAAAGTAAGATCAGTTTTGGAAGACAAGATTCTTTTCTTTGTAGAAATTCTTCTTTGATCTCTCGGACAAGTTCACAAAGATCAAGCGGTTCCTTGGACAATGTAGTTTTGGGCTTCTCTAATTTAGCGAGGACAAGTAGATCCTCGACAAGAGAATTGAGCCGCTCTGCATTTTTTTGAATTTTAGATAAAAAACTTTTACGCTTGTTTTCGCTGAGGATTTCATAATCTTCCTGAAGAGAGTCAGCAAACCCCTTAATGATCGATACCGGGGTGCGTAATTCATGCGAAACATTGGCAACGAAATCTCTTCGGGTTTGTTCGTCCTGGTCTTTCGCCTCTCTTTTCTGAGGTTTATTCTCAGGCCACATTTTTTTGCTATTAGAGGTGAAATTCTTAATCGACGCAAATATACCAAAAAGAAATCCTGTTATCAGTAAAACGCATAACCAAAGAGGGAGGTGCATAAATCAATTCAAATCTTCTACTAGCCGATAACCGACTCCTCGAATTGTTTCAATTTCAATTCCTGCGTTCTGAATTTTCTTTCGTACCCTTCGGATATGTACATCAACTGTTCTGGTCTCAACATCTGCATCAAATTTCCAGACGCCCAAAAGCAGATTATCACGAGTCTGGACACGCCCCCTCCTTTTAAGAAAATAATGCAAAAGCTTAAACTCCGTGAGCGTGAAATCGACTTTATTTCCGGAGATTGAAATACTGTGATCCTCCTCATCAAGAAGAAGGTTTCCAAACATAATTCGGCCTTGATCGTCATCCACTTGCTCGGCTGTTCTTTTTAAAATTGAACGAATGCGAAGAACAAGCTCTTGTGAATCAAACGGTTTTCCAAGATAATCATCAGCTCCTTGCTCCAAACCTTTTATTCTATGCTCTACATCTGTTTTCGCGGTTAGCATAATTACGGGAGTCTTTTGAAGCAAGTTGTCAGCACGTATCATCCGCAAAAGCTGAAATCCATTTAAGTCAGGCATCATGACATCCAAAATAATAAGGTCAGGATTGAAATCGCGAGCATTCCCAAGCGCTTCGTACGGATTATTGGAAAATTTTACTTTAAAACCTTCTTTACCAAGTTGGTAATGCAAAAGATCAGTTAAATCTTGTTCGTCATCGACAACAAAAATACGAATTCGGGAGCTCATGAATGATGATGCCTATATCATTCAGCACCCCGAAAATAGCAAGTTTGATTTCCTATCCAGCTTGTTAAAGCATAAGCAAATACATTACTGAATTATTTTAGTTCCTTACGCAATGCAGCTTTTTTATATTCAGGTGCATGCCTTACATCCCGACTTGTAGCCATAAAGAAAATTTCCTTGGATATATTTACCGCGTGGTCACAAACGCGTTCAAGGGATTTAGAAATAAATAAGACTTCAAAAACCGATGAAGCCACAGTGGGATCTTTTTCTACCAAAGTTTGACAAAACTTATTGTTATCTTTGTGAAGCTGGTCGACTTCCAAATCTGTTGTCCAAATGGACTTTGCCTTTTCCTCATCAAATTCAACAAATATTGAAAGTGCGTCTTGAATCATATCATGAGCAATGTTAGCCATTTGAGGAATCCCATGAAATTCGTGCATTGTAGTTTTACACGAGCGTCTAGCAATCGCTTTGGCTTCATCCCCTATGCGCTCAATCTCATGGCTTATTTTCATAGTTGCTACAAGAAGCCTGAGATCGGCAGCAACTGGCGCATGGGTCGACAGGTATGTAGTTACGGATCCACTAAGTTCATTTTCTAAATCATCAATTTCTTCATCTTTTGCCCGTACTGCTTTTGCTAAAACAGAATCTCCCTCAACCAAAGCCTGAACCGCTCCCTTAACCGATTCATTTGCAAGCTGCCCCATAAGAAGGAGCTTTGATTTTACATTTTCAAGATTATGTTCGAAAAAAGTTGTCATGATCAAATGAGTATAAATTTTTGTAATAATTTTATCCAAATTTTCCAGATATGTAATCTTCAGTCTGTTGTTTATTTGGATTAAGAAAAATTTTCTTTGTTTGATCGCATTCAATCAATTTGCCCAAGTAGAAAAACGCCGTGCGGTCAGATATTCTGCCAGCTTGCTGCATATTATGCGTGACCACAACAATTGTATATTCATCCTTAAGTCCAAGTATGAGTTCCTCTACCCTACCTGTTGCGACTGGGTCAAGGGCTGAACAAGGCTCATCCATTAAGATTATTTCTGGCTCCACTGCTAAAGTTCGTGCAATACAGAGACGCTGTTGTTGTCCGCCTGATAACCCATAGGCATTCTCATTCAATCTATCCTTTACTTCATCCCAAAGTGCAGATTTTCTTAAAGACTCTTCAACTTTTTCATCAATGACGCGCTTGGATTTAATACCCTGAATCTGCAATCCATAAGCAACATTTTGATAGATTGATTTTGGGAAAGGATTAGATTTTTGAAATACCATCCCAACTTTTTTTCTTAACTCGATCACATCGACAGATTTATCATGCAAATCAATTCCCTCAATTTCAATCGTTCCGTTCCCAATACGAGCACCATCCACTAGATCATTCATTCGGTTAAGACAGCGCAAGAGAGTACTTTTACCGCACCCTGAAGGACCAATGAAGGCCATAACCTCATTAGGAAAAATATCTAAATCAACATTATGTAGAACTTGGTTTTCGCCGTATAGAAAATCCAAGTCACGAATACGAATTGATGGCTCTTTGTCCAAAATATTCAAGTCTATTGATGTGCTTGGGGAAGTGTCGGTTACATTGTGCATGATTTATAAAAAGTTTAGATTACCATCGATATTTTTTTCTGAGTCTGTTGCGTAATAACATAGATAAACCAGTCACCCCTATAACAAGAAATAGAAATACAAACGCAGTACCATATTGCATGTCTGCCGTGTATTCATTTTGAGGAATTTTCGCACTGACAACATAGATGTGATAGGGAAGCGCCATAACTCCTTGGAAGAAGAAATCAGTCCAATGTTCTAAACCCTCCCAAGGTAGTTCAGAGCGTTTAGCGTAGGCAGCAGTAAACATTATCGGAGCAGTTTCCCCCGCCGCTCGTGCCACTCCTAAGATAGATGAAGTTAGAATCCCCGGCATAGCGAATGGAAGTACGCTCGTTTTAATCATAATCCATTTAGTTGCGCCCAAGGCCAAAGATCCTTCACGAAAACCCTGCGGAATAGAACGCAAGGATTCCTCACTTGCGGTTATTACAATAGGTAAAACCATAAATGCTAATGTAAACCAACCTGCAAGTAATGATACATTCCAATCTAAAAAAATCACAAATAGTCCAAAGCCAAACAATCCATATATAATAGAGGGCACACCCGCCAAATTTAGTATAGCTAGACGAATTAACGAAAGAAATTTTCCGGGTTTTCCATATTCAGCCAGAAAAATTGCACAGAATACACCTAAAATTATCGCAATCGTCATCGCACCAATAACCAATAACAATGTACCAATAATTGCTGGAAAAATGCCGCCACCAGAATAAGCATAATCACGCGAAGGTAAAGAAACCGACATTGCTTGCTTTAATGGAATGAGTAACTCATGTATGGAATTCCAATTTTTTGTTTCAATATCCAAAAATGAACGACGAATCGTTTCATAAGCAACCAAGGCTTCTGCAAAGCGTCCGAATTCCTTTGGCCCTTTTGAAAGATTAAAACCTTCATAGGTTAAGGAAACTTCATTTCCGAAATCCTTAATTGCCTGGTTATAAGCCTCTGGAACTTTATCAAGGAAAGTATTATAAGCCTTTTCAATTTCCTTAAGCACATTAAGGCTTGGTTCCTCTATATTAGGATATTGCTGAGCACGAAAAAAAGTTATTTTTGTTTCAACCAAAGGTAATCTGCTTCTCTCTTTCTCAAAATGACCAAGGATAAATTCGCTAACTAGAGCTGGAACATCTTGTGGTTCAATCTCAAAGTCCCGAGCAGAAGCATTAATGTCTGACAATAACTCACTCCAAAAGCCAAATTTGATGGATAATTTTTCACGCTCTTTTTTCAAAAATTCTGCGTTAGTAAACCGCAAACTTTTATCTGTCCATTCCTTTTGCAGTTCCATCATTTCATTATCTAAATCTGATAATTTCGACGCAAATTCTGGGCTTTTCGCAAAAAGATTCCATTTTGCACCTATTTTTTCGTCTTTTAATTTATAATAATCACTCGAACTTAATTTGATTTCCTCATCACCTTCATCAATTACATGAAGCGTTTGAGGATGTTCAGTAAGAAATTCCCAATTTATCAACCCATCGCCCTCAAATATCTTATTCGCTCCCTTTGACAAAATATCCCAAAACAAAAAGGCTGCACAAAACAAAACGAAGTAAGTCATCCCCCTGAACAGCCCAAACATCAAGTTTTCCTGTACTTTTTCTCGAGATAATTTGGGACTGAAAGGATTTACTTCCTTATTTTTATGATCACTCATAAGTTCAGTAACTTGTTTTGTATCGACCAGCAATAGCCTGTGATAAAAAGTTAACCAATAAAGCGATCAAAAATAAAGTTATGCCGACCATAAAAAGTGCTCGGTAATGAATACTGCCGAATTCCACTTCTCCCATTTCCTGAGCAATAATACCAGTCATGGTATGCACAGGTTGAGCGAAAACCCCGAACCCTGAGGTAAAGTCAGGTATAGCGATACGATTTCCTGCACAAAGAAGGACTACCATGGTCTCCCCGATGACCCGACCAAAACCCAAGAGAATAGCCGATATGATACCTGTGATTGCAGAGGGGAAAATCACTCGGGCACAAGTTTGCCAGCGGGTGGCGCCCAGCGAGAGAGATGCATCTCGCAGAGAACGAGGGACATTATTAAGTGCATCTTCCGCAAGAGTGAAAATAGTTGGCACTGTCATTAATGCCAGAAGGAACCCAGCCGTTAAAGAGTTCAACCGTTCGTCTGCAATAAAGCTGACCATTCCGCCGAGTACGGCGATCCCAAAAAAACCAATTAATACCGATGGGACGGCTGAAATAAATTCAATGCATGGTTTAATGAATGATTGCTCTCGTGCGGTCGCAACTTGGTTAACATAAATGGCGGAACCTACACCAAAAGGAATAGCCAAGGCTAGGGCGATCAGACTGACCAAGAGTGATCCAGAAATTAAAGGTAGGACTCCATACCAGTCATGCCTTGCACTGTTGGTGACCCAGTCTTTACCCAAAAGGAATCCGCTAAATGCACGGTGGAGGGGGTATTCTTTGTTCGGGTCCCAATTAGTAAGTCTTTCTTTGTAAAGTTGGACATTCGTAAGGTATTCGCTGAGTGCGTCTTTTGCTTTTTTAAAATCTGCCCTGGATTTGGAAAGTAGAAAGGATGGCTTGTAGTCAGTGAGAATAGATGAAAATTGATTTTCCTGCTTAGTCAAAATGGCAGGGTATACGGAGATAGCGGATTCCTGAATGATAGAAGTCAGGTTATTAATCTCTCTAGCTTTGTGAGTGCCTGATTCAGTTCCAACCAGTGGATTGATTCTCTTGGCCAAGTCTTCTCTTAAGTGACGTACAAAATAGTTTTGCCACCTGGTCAGTTCCCCATGTGTAAAAAATTGACGGTTACTTAACTCCTCAACAGATTCCGAAAAATCTTCAGTAGGTAAGACACTCGAAATGGCTTCTTTTTTGATTTCTATTAGGTCGCTTTGTGTGAGAAGAAAGAGTTTGGTTTCGGCCGCCCATTTGACCATTTGTTTTTCGTATACGAGAAGCAGTTCCTTGGTGTTTTGGAATTCTCGGGTCAGTTCTAGTAATGCCTGAGTCTTAGGTTTAGCATGGGCTTTTTCGGTCGAATCCTGGGCGATGCTTTCCATAGATTCCACTTCCTGTGAAAGGATATTTTCAAGGTAACGGTAAAGCAGGGTTTGGTCGTCATGCTGTTTGGTGACCACAGTGGCATACTCCATACCTGACTTGCGGTACCTTTGGAGTTCATCGCGGTACTGCCCAAAAAATTCAATCCCTTCTTTGAAGAGGAAAAGAGTGATGAGCCCCAGAATGATAATTGAAGTAACTGCATTGCTGGCAAAAAATATTTTGATCCAGTGGTCTTTCCGCTGCGAGTAATTCATACAGATACTATTGCGTGGGTGCCGATAGAAACACCCTCATATAGAGGTACAGATGAATCTTTAAATGGAAGCTCATTAATCGATATCTTGAACCATACCATATTCGGTTGATTGTTATGTGACGGAAGTGCGCCAATTGTGTAACAAAGACGATTTTTGGCGTTCATGAATTTTGGTGTCTGGGCAGTTCGATTGAAAAAGTCGCACCTTCTCCAAGTTTACTTTTGGCAAAAACCTGCCCTCCATGGCCCTCTGCAACATGTTTAACAATGCTGAGCCCCAGTCCCGTTCCGCCTTTCTCTCTGGATCGCCCCTTATCTACTACATAAAATCGTTCGAATATTCGTTCTAAGTCCTTCGGCGGTATCCCGTTTCCGTCATCTCGTACCGAGCAGGTGATCGTCTTTTTATCTACTGAAAGAATTGTAGAGACCTCAATCATCGTAAAGCTTATCGCGTATTTAAATGCGTTATCAATCAGGTTGCTTATGGCTATCGCCATTTTAATAGCATCAAACGGGAAGCCATCTTTTTCCTCCGTTAGTAAAAACCTTAGCTTCGATGATTCCATATAAGGCTTTTCCTTTATGTATAGATCGATTCCTCGAATTACCTCACAAAGTTTGTTATTAGTCGGTTGAAATGCTTCCTCAGCTCCTTCCAATTCTGAAAGGCTAAGCAAGTCATCGACGAGTGCCTGTAGACGGAGAGAATTTTTATGAATTTTAGAGATGAAGGAACTACGCTGGGAATCGGGGAGAATAGGTGTTTCGACCAATGTTTCTGCAAAACCTTTAATTACGGTTACAGGAGTACGAAGTTCATGAGATGCATTGGCGACAAAGTCCTTACGCAAGCGATCAGCCCTCTTAATCTCGGTTACTTCCCTAAATAATAAAAGGTAAACATCGTTTGATTCAGTGCGAAACGATGAGAGGAGGGCGATGGCAACCTCAAAGTCTTTGATTGTACCATTTCTACGAAAGGTAAATTCTGCTTTTCCTGGGGGTAATCCCCTTCCTAACTGATCAATTAAGTCTAAAATTTCAAAAGAATCAATAAAAGCCTCAAGGCGGCGGCCTTCCATCCTTTGGTCAAGAGAGAAATTTTTCATGGTGCTGTAATTGACGAAAGTGATGATGTGGTCGCGGTCTAAGATCATCGCTCCATCAAGCATTCCCCCAAGGATTTCATTGAAAGTATGGGTCGTGCGATCGCTTTGTAGTTCTAGTTTGTTGATACGGTTGGCATTTTCATCCAAAGCCTTTTGGCAAAGTTCGATCGGGTATTCTTTACTCAGGAAGATCGATCGTTCCAAAAGAAGTGAGTTTCCCTCACGAATCGAGGTTGAGATATCGAGCAGTAGTTTTCGACCATGCCGGTTTTGGGTCCAAAAGAACAAAGCCAGTGCTCCTACAATCAGGAATAAAAGTTCAAGCATGGTTCGATGATTATCAATTGATCACTAGCTTGTAGCCAACTCCACGCACAGTTTTAACCATATCCCCTTTCGGGCCAAGCTTGCTCCGTAACCGACCTACATGATTATCGACAGTGCGTGTCTCGATATCCGTATCATAGTTCCATACATTAACCAAAAGATTTTCACGACTCTGTACTCGACCCATTCTTTCCATCATTAAATGAAGGAGACGAAATTCAGTGTGAGTAAGATCAATCAATTTTTCATCTATAAACACCTCATGACTTTCAGGATCGAGTACGATTCCACCCCCCTCAAGCTTACCTGATATGGCTAATTTTTTCTTGAGAGTACGGGTAAGGATTGCTTTGCTCCGGGCAATCAATTCACGGTTATCAAAAGGCTTGGTTAAGTAGTCATCGGCACCGCGTTCGAACCCTTTTACCCGTTCATCTGCATCACTTCGTGCTGTAAGGAATAAGATCGGAACATCCTTGAGCTGTGAGTCTACTTTGAACATGCTACACAAACGCAACCCGTCCAATTCTGGCATCATTACATCTAAAATTATCAAATCAGGTTCAAAATCACGAGCAACTCCAATCGCTTCCAAGGGATTTGAAAGTTCACTTGTCCGGAAGCCCTCCTTTTGCAATTGAAAAACGATCAATTCGCATAGATCTGGCTCATCGTCGATTACAAGGATCGAATGTTTCGATGAGATAAAAATTGGTAATTCAGTCATAAGATTATCTTGTGGTGATTTAGCGAGAAATTTCTTCTACTATATACCTTCTATGTAACAACTTTGCGCCAAGCATCGAAAATTCGTGTTATTTTTCATTTACGGGTAAAGTTCCTCGCCTCCACCAAAAAAACCTAAGCTTACATTAAAAGAGGCCACCCCCAAAGAGATGGCCTCTCGTTTAAAACAAACTAACTTGGATCACATTACTTGACAGGAACAAATCCTGTACTCGCTACGATCTTTTGACCAGGTGCGGTCAAGGCGAAATCCAAGAACTTCTTAGTTGCTCCAGTAGGAGCTCCATTGGTGAAGCAGTTTAACCCGCGGGCAAGCTTGTAAGAACCATCATTGGCAGTCTTGGCAGATGGAAGTACGCCATCCACTGCAATCACCTTGATGCCCTTAGCTCCGACATAGGCCAATCCAACATAACCAATACCGTTAGGATTATTGGCTACTTCGGTAGCGATTTGCTCGTTACCAGCCATCTTCTGTGTGGCGGAACCGTAGTCACGCTTGGCCATAGCAAACTTTTGGAAGAATGCATAGGTTCCAGAGGATGTATTACGGGTATACCCGGAGATACCTCCACTTTTGCCGCCCACGGCACTCCAATTAGTTATATCACTTGTAAAAATTCGCTCCACATCCTTGAGAGATAGCTTGGACAGCGGGTTAGACTCGTTAACGATAACTGCAACTGCATCATTTGCTACCACTGTCTTGACGAGGCGAACACCATTGGCTCCCGCCGTTGCTTTTTCTTTTCCTTTAAGTTCGCGGCTAGACATTCCAATGTGAGCCGTGCCATCAATAATAGCGGCAATACCAGTGGATGAACCCTCTGCTGCAATTTCAAACTTTGAACCGGGATTTTTATTTTCATAAGCCTCAGCAATTTTTGGGATCATTTTTGCACCCAATGTATCAGAACCTTTTATTACTAATTTGTGTTGGGCGTTAATAAGAATTGAAAATGAAAAGAAGAGAGTGACTAGAATTTTTTTATTTAGTGATTTCATTGAATTTTACGATTTTGTTTTCTTTGATGATTATAATAGTTGAAAGTTTACCAACTGATGCGAAAGGCGGTAGTGAAGCCCCATCCGTCATATTGATCCGATCCAGACGAGTCTTCCAGAGTCGTGTACTGCAGACCGTTCTGCCACTTCAGTTTATGACCGTAGAAAAAGTAATTCAGCCCAAAGAAGTATTCCGACAATTCGCTTCCGTTTGCTCCGTCCAATTTGTGTTCCCACCTGCTTTTTTTCAACTGATCCTTGTCTGAGCTATCCAGCGATGTGTAGCAGAAGATGATCTGCGTCTTGTCGGTGATATCGTAGAAAGGCATGATTTGTAGTCCAACCACATCCCCGTTTTCTCGATCCGCAAAGCTAAGATCCGTCCATAGGTTGAACTTACCCTTTTGCCACTTGCTGACGAGTGAATAGGCTCCGTCCCAATCCTTGTATTTCATCTCGTCATCGTCCTGCAGCATAACGTCGAAACGAATGAGGGCCTTGTCGTACCCAAAGGATTCCGCCCAATCACGTCCCAAGGAAACAATGCAGAATTTACCATAATCAAATGCATCTGCAAATTCGGGTGCATTGTCCGAGGAGTATACTCCAGCAAAATAATCCCATTCGCCGCTGGATCCCGATACGGAGACTCCGGGGAAGTATTCTTGGCCAAACCATACGTTGGTTGCGATTTTTCCCCGTTCCAGGGTGTGTAGCTTCTTGGATGAAGTCGAACCGTCCAAGGTGAAGGGGGCGGATTGCTTACCTACTTTGAATTTAAGACCGTTGTCCGTCGTCCAGGAAAGGTAGGTGTCGGTCAAGTTCGTGTAGAGGGGTTCCGGTTGATTGAGGTTCAGGTTCGCTTCGGAGTGCAGTGTGAAACCATCGAGAATGCTAGCCTTGAAGCCAAAGCGAAAACGACGCCAATCGAAATCGCTTGCCGATTCCCCCGTTTCGTCATTTCCGAAACTGTGGTAATCACCTTGCAGTCTCCCGGTAAAAGAAAATTTCCTTATTAACGGGTTTTGTTCGTTTTCATAGAGTGAGACTTTACTCCAAACCCTATCATAAGTTGATGTCTCTTCGCTTTGCCCATTCACAGTAAAAGCAAAGGCGAGAAAACATTTTGAAAAGGTAAGTATCTTCAATTTTTTCATAATTTTAAGTTTAGTTGTATTTCGATTGATCCTTAAATGGACATTTTTAATGATATACAGACCATGTAAAAATTGACTGAAGGAAATGTCTCTTTTTTGTAAAAATACGAGATTATGAAATTCCTAAGCTTTAAGAGTTTGACGTTTACCTAAAGTAATAAAACAGAATGATAGGAATTTTATGAGTGAACCATTAAAACTTCTTTTTCTTTGTACCGGAAATTCCTGCCGCAGTCAGATGGCGGAAGGTTGGACACGCCATCTAAAGGGTGATTCGATTGAAGCATTCTCCGCTGGGATCGAAACGCATGGACTTAACCCTCATATGGTTAAAGTAATGGCAGAGGCAGGAGTCGATGTGACCAATCAAAGGTCGGAAAAC
>UPTG01000903.1_pt1 | contig 23213 bp, 45 predicted proteins | sample 2160121 | NCBI WGS metagenome assembly UPTG01 (sample SAMN06266255, study PRJEB28933) | marine metagenome | isolation source: Columbia River Estuary | place: USA:Columbia River Estuary, USA | collected 2014-07-27
AATCGCAAGAAGTGAAGGTGGCGAAAACGTCTACTCTGGTAGAGATTCTAAAGGTATAAGAGCAGATAATGAACTTATTCAGAAGTTAGTTGCAGATAGAGCTCTTGCACTAGAAACTGCAAACGCAGCTCTTCAAGCAGCAGAAGAAGCAAAAGATAATGCTGGTGGTGCGACTATTACACAAATTGATAATTCAACAGTGGTTAATGGTGGTGGAACTAAAAAGTCTGCACAATTGATTACCATTGAAGATAGAAGTGTTGGTTTCCAAGAAGCTCACATGTACTAAGTGTAACATTAATATTACACATTTATAATAATATAATTCCCCCTTGACAAATTAGAGGCTTCCTAGTATAAGTAACTGTGTGATAATAAATCACATAGTAATATACAAGGAATTTCTAAAATGAAAATATCTATCTTAGCTGCAGCAGTAGTTGTTGCAGGCACACCCCTATTAGCCGAAGATGGTTTAAACTTTGGTGGTGAACTAAAATCACTTTACAATGTAGACAAATCAGCAACTACAATAACAGTTAAACCTTCTGCAACATATGGCATTGGTAAAACAGAACTAGAAGTAAGTTCAGTAATCTCTGCATTTGATTCTACTGCAACAGACAGCATGACATTGTTCGACACATTGCAAAAAGGTTCACGCCCAACTATTGACCTTTCTGCAACATACAACTGGACTGACTCTTTAGAACTAGAAGCAAAATCTTCTTGGGATGTAGATGCAGCTGCTCGTGGTGATATCACAATCGGTGCAACATTTAACTTCTAAATTTTATAACCCCATAAAAAAAGGAAAGGCAGTATTTGCCCTTCCTATCTTAATCTTCGTCTGGTATTAACCAACCTGTTTCGGTTACAACAAATTTATCACCAGGCTTATAAAGATAGTGTTCTTTCTGAGTACCGTCTTTTGCGACACCCATAACTTCACCTTCCCAATCACCTTTTACTTTAAATGCTCTACCAGCTTGGTCTATATTATAGTCAACCCACATCATTGCGTTAACTCCTCTTTCACAAAGTTGGTCATCAACTTGGTTGGATTACCAATCTTTTCAAAGTAGCCATTTGGGCCAACTCTAAACTCATCTCCAATTTCAAGTTGACATTCATCTAATACAAAGAACTTGTCATCTTCTTTGTTGTCTGGCATAATCCGAAAACCATTTTCGAACTTCATTAGTAGTAAATTTTTCCACAACATAATTATCACCTCATTCTATTTTGTTGTTGCTATGAATACACCATTCCAGTTGTCTGGAAGGTCTTGTGTTTTCATATATTCACACCTTTCAATCCACATCTCATAATACTTATCAATTTGCCCACCGAATTCGCCTGACAATTCTTTACATAATCGTATAGCTTTGTCGAATTTCATTTCAGTGTAACATTGTTGCATCAATTCATGTTTCAATTGGGCGTCACTATCACAATGATCGTCTATCACTGTATAGATTCTTATACCTACAGTCTTACCCTTCACTGCAAGTTCATCTACCTTTAAGTAGAAAAAATCTTCTTTAGTTGCATCATAGGTGTTCTCACCCACAAGCAGTAAACATCCATATTCCTTACATTTGGATTCTATCCTTGCGGCAGTACTTACTGCATCCCCAAGCACATCATAACTATGTCTTTTAGTTGAACCCATCTCGCCAAGATACCCAAGGCCAGTATTAATCCCAGCCCCCATACCAATTGCTGGTTTGCCGTCTTTTGTAATCTTTTCATTGAACTTCTCCACTGCTTTTAACATGTCTAGTCCACACTGCACTGCTGTCATAGGATGATACTCATCATCCAAAGGTGCGTTGTGTATATGCATTGACGCATCACCAATATACTTGATAATCATACCGTCTGCATCTAGAACTGGTTGTGTAATTGCATCCATGTAACCATTCATCAATTTTGTTAACCCTTTAACATCATCTCCAAACGATTCACCTAGTGGAGTGAACCCTCGCAAATCAGAGAAACATATAGATATCTCTCTCTTCATACCGTCCTTAATCATTGCTGGATTTTCCTGTAACATCTTAACGATGGTAGGAGAACAGTACCCAGCGAACTGTTTCTTAATTGCTTGTTTCTCGAAAAACTCTTTTACGAACCTGTTGAATATTGCATGGAATCCAACTATAGTTGTTACGATAACAACCCAACTCCAATCTATCAACCACAGATAATTCATAAAGTAATAGTATGAACCATAAACTGCACCCACTGGAATTGCAACAATCATTATACCAGACAACCAATAAGGGCCTCTGTTTGCAACTAGTATAAGAAGTAGTCCAAGTCCAATCGCAGACAACCATTCTAAGAATGTTGATTCTGGGAATCTAACTAATGTTTCACCATTAAGTATTCCCTGTAATGATACTGCATTTGGTACATATGAGTATTGTTCCCCTGTAGGGGTTGCAATGATAGAACCAATACCTTCAGCAGTTGGTGCAATCATTACTATTTTACCTTCAAGTGTCCAGAAGAAATCCTCATCTGTAGCACTCACAGTATCGAAATCTTTATTGTATCTTAACCAGATTCTACCAAATGAATCTGTCTTAATTGTAGGATATGATGGTACACGCATTGCTGTGATACCACCTTCTTGTGTCTTAACTTGATATGAGGGGTCTCCAGTTGCAACACGAATAGTTTCCATTGCAATTGATGGGAATACTTCTTCACCAACTCTCATTAAAAGTGGTAAACGTCTTACAACTCCGTCAATCTCTGGTACAGTTGATATAACACCAACACCGTCTGCATTTAATCCTAATAGTTCAATTGGGCCCAGCATTCCATCCCACTCAAACAACCAAGGCAAAGGGTCGCCTATCTTAGCGACTCCACGAGGCACTGCATTCTTATTTGTTTGTGATGTACCAGTTTGTGCAATGATGATACCATTACCTGCCAACGCTTGTGCCAAGTCCATATCACCACCAAGTCTATCTTCTTCTGAGAACAAGACAGGAAGTATGATTACTCCAGCACCAGCATCTCTGAGTTTCCAGATTAAATCTGCAATGACAGTCCTCTTCCAAGGCCACTGTCCATACTCTTCAATTGCTCTTTCGTCTATTTCAACTATTGCAATATCTTGAGATGTTGTAGGAACATCGTACTGTTGGATTAAATCAAATGATTTTAAACGTAGAGTTTCCTTAACAAAGGGGTCACTCCAACCAATAAAAGAAATGATGCTGAGGGTTATAAGGGCAGTCGCCCAATGGGTTAACTGTTTCATAGTAGTATTTATGTGTTAGTTTTGTGTTACTGAAACAGCACACCCAGAACCATTTGTACAGATACCAGTAAGAGAATACGTTCTAGCAGAACTGTCTGTTTGTTCCAAGTCCAATGTGTAAGCACCACCACCATTTGTTATGTCTATATTTGCAGTGTGGTCGCCATACCGTTGCAATGCATCAATGGTGTGTCCATCACCATCAACTACAATGTCTGCATATTGTTCATCACTATTACCACGTTGTAGTAATTCAACATCATTATTGTCACCGTCTATTTCAATAAACCCATCATGGTCACCAGAACCACGTTGTGTGTGTTTTACCGTGTTACTGTCACCAGTGATATAGTTTGCTATGTGTAATCCACCATTACCGTTATCATCTGTTTGATAACTTGCAAGATTATTACTATTACCAGTTACTATCCAGTAAACATCATTGTCACCAGTTTCATTTGTATCTACATTACCATCTTCGTGCTTACCTTGCCAGGCTTTGACATTATTACTATTACCATTAACTCTTACATATGCATAATTGCTATCTTGTTCATGGATTTGTATATCAACATTATTAGAATCCCCATTCAAGATTTCTGAATATACAACATTACTATCTCCGTTATCAATAGTAAGACTCATATTATTATCGTTGTCTCCACCATTACCTATTTCACTATGAGTAATGTTGCTATTACCATCAATATCAACAGACATGTTATTGTTGTTTCCGTGATTGTCCATTATGGATATATTAAGATTACCATCTTGTGTAAGACTCATCTGTTGATTGCCACCATGAGTCCAAACTCTTATTTCATTAGTATTGCCTGTTTGACTGAATGTAACTGTTTTGTTATTTCCAGATAGTTGTGCATCTCCAGAGCCTGATAATCCTTCAATTTGATTATTTTCTCCGTCTTGCACAATAGTTATATCTGTATTGTCACCAACTTGACTAACATAAATCTCATTTGCAAAACATGGTAATGTTATAAGAACAAGACTAATCGATTTGAATAATAGTGACTTCATTTCTTCCACTTTCTCCTATACGAATATCATAAAACTCTAAAGCATCTTGTTTTAGGTTTATATTGTATGTATTGTTTTTGTTAAGAGTCATTTCAAATATATGACTACCACTATCTCTTCTGAATAACCAATTCGTTTCCTCATCGTATATCTCAATACCTGTATCTGGGTCTTTGCCTAATTGAATACCGTCTTTTTTGTTAAATTCATTTCTCATTTGTAGTGCAAGTTGTCTATTCAATACATCAAGAATATCTACTAAAAATGAGTTTGCAAGAAAGTCTATCTCCAATCCTGTATGCCAGATTTGTCTATCATCTATTGTTAACTCTTCTTGGAAATAATCAAAATCTAAGAAATCTATACCTAAAAAGTCTGCAAGTTTTTCAATCCGTATCTTCTCTAATTGGTCATCAATTTCTACTGGTGTTCTTCTTATCAAAAGATTCAGAATACTACGTTCATCCAAATCCAATACTACTGGTTTCATTGGGGTTGCATAAGGACTAGGAACAACAGTTGCCTGAAAGGCTTGGTTCATTATTACCATACCAACCTCTGAAGCTACTGAGATTTCTCCAACTACACATACATAATTTGTATTGCATGATGGCAACAAAACAATGGTAGAAGAACCCAACTCATCAACTGTCATTGAGAAGTCTGTACCTCTAACACCCACTGTTGCAGTTGGGGTTTTAATCTTTACATTCTGTCTTGAGTTTTTAGCAATCTGTCCAGACGCATATCGTATTGTCCCAAAAGATGCTTTTAGTGATAATGAACCTGTCTTAGTATTAGGGTCATATACAAAATCATCAATAACTAACTTAGAGTGTTCAGTAACATCGACTCGTGTTTCATCTATAAACTGAATCGCAGTTCTTCCGTCTTTAGTACGAACCGTGTCCATACTTTCAACATCAAACTCCTTTTCAATCTCCTTAAAGGTATCACTACCTCTCTCTACGTTTGTTCTACCCTTTTGCTCAATAACATCCCCCACTTTAGCAAAAAGTAGAGTGGGGAAAATTAGGAATACTAAAAGACTAGTCTGTCTGAGATATGTCCACATCAAAGCTATCACCCTCTATAGTCATATCGACTACGTTATCGTTGATTCCACTTTGTACGATGTCTACTGTTCCACCACCACCTGTGATTCCAAGGTTAATAGTATGTCCATCAACATCACCGTCACCAGTTTGTGTTGTTGTGATAGCATTACCCTCATTTGAGCCAGTACTTGTTGTTGCAGTTGATAATGAGTTATTCATAACAACAGTTAATGCTGCAGATTTACCGTTGATAGTAGACGCAATAATACTGTTGTCTCCTGTCGTAGTAAAGTTAACCACAGTACCATCCGAATCAGCTGATTCACCGATATCAAATGTGTATGCGTTGGTATCTCCTGTAGTTGTGATATTTAATACTACATTATCACAATTCCCTGCCGCTGATGAACTACAATCTAAGTCTACAGTGTTGCCTGAACCAGTAAATGCCCAAGTACCTGTGTAAGTTGCTCCTTTGATTGTTGCAACAATAGCGTTATTACTTCCTGTTTGTGTGATATCAAAATTCATATCATCACCATTAATCACTGCATCTGTAGTACTTGTGCCGATTTTATTATCAGTACCATCCTGTGTTATATCCAAATCGAGCGTATCACCAGCTTGTGTGATATAGATATCATTCGCTTGTACTACGCCGACAGATGCCATAACAAAAATAAAAGAACTTATTATTATTTTTTTCATACGTTCTAACGATTCGTTTATTAAACTTAATCGTCCTCTTTGGTTATGTAAAGGTCTTGTTCAAAGTCCCACAATCCCTTTTCTTCTCCTTTGTAAATCATATCAATAATCGCTTGATCGATAGCAGTCTTAACTGCCACAGATGTTGGTTCGTTTGCCGCAGCGCCCGCCTCAAATTCAAATGCTCGTGTTCCCATTTCAAAGAACCTAAACACATTGAAGTCATCTTTCACACTAGCAATTGTTTTAGTAACATTTGTAGTTAACAAAACTTTACCAGAATTTACTGAAACAAGTCTCATTGAAACCGTTACTTGGTCAGTTCTATATGATGTATCTCCACCGACACCAAAGTAACGTAATCCTGTACCACCACTTATAATGTTAGTATCATATCCAATAATCCCACCTTCCAAAATTAAACCTGCTAGTTTTAAAGGTTTTAGTTCTGGTTTGTTTTCACCCTTTTCATATTGTTCGTATGTGGATTTCGCTAACTGTCTTTCTTTAACTAAGTTGTTGAGTCCACCTCTTTCTATTACTGTAAACCAATCCCCATTAGCTGCACATTGTAATGCATCAATAACCCATGAATCTGCACCTTGTGTTACCGCTGTAGATAACTGGGAAAATCTTTGACTTGGTTTTCTTTGTCCTGTTAAATCTTTAAACTCATAAACTGCAATCGTCATAGGTGGAGCATCTAATAATGGCAAGTTCTCCAAATTATGTTGTGTACTAGCAACAAAGTCTTTTGGGGGTTTAACATCTAAATTTTGTTCAACCGTTGTTGCACATCCACCAAGAAAACATGTTAATACTAAAAACAGTAATGCTTGTTCCATACTTAAAATCCAAATCCATCTAAAGGAACAGTTATTTCCGTAAATGTTCCATCTTCTTCAGTTATCTGTACTGTGATTGTATTCGCAGTTACATCCTTTACCCAATAGATAGTTGCACCCTCTAACTCAGCAGTACCAGTAAGAGCGCCACCATCCTCAAACATACCATCAACAAGATTCTTGGATATTTGAGCATAGATACGAGACTCTACGTTATTAATAAACTTATTGATTGTCTCGTTTTCTTCTTCACGTTCTATTCGTCTTACCTCTGCTTCTGCATCTGTTCTAAGTTTTTCTTTACGTTGATACTGAAGTTGTTCTATTGATAAAAAGTGTTGCGACTGTCCAACACCATTAAACGATGGACTCCCAAACGTATGTACTAAATCCTGTGCCTGACTAAGAGTCGGGCTTATCAGAATCATTCCTACCAACAGGTTTCTGCATAAATTGTTCGCTGCTACTACCATATTTTTTCACTATCTCCTCAAGGTCACCATCTAATGGTTTTCCTGTTTTTTCGTAATGTTCTAATAACATTGCAAGTTTTGTATTTAATCTTATCATATCATTATCTAACATTCTCACCCTGTCTACCAATGCAATAAGCGTACCTTGTGCTTGTGCGATTACAGGGTCAATAGTCTTTGTTACCCACTGCCATATAAAATATATGAAGTAAGCCATTCCACATGCGGCTATTAAGGGAAACCCATACTGACTAATTACGTTCGCTAATTCTTCCAAACATCTTCCCCCTCAATCACGCCTTGCGTCATCTTTACCTTCATTTGCAGCAATCCTATCAATATTAGGTTTTACTCCAAATGCATAACTCATCAATGCGTCTATCTTAACCAAATCATTATTCATAGTTTGAACACGATTATCTAATGCGCCAATGATATTTTTAAGGGTTGTTACACTTGACGTAACACCATCAAGTATGAAACCAATTGTGAGAAAGACAAAGTATCCAGCTGCCAATGCTCCCGCTATTGGGGCTCCTACCTCACCAATGAATTGAAACACATCCATATATATTCTCTCTCTAATTACTAGTTACTAAAATTACCCTATCTAATATTCTCTCTAGTCTATTTATACAGCATAACTATCGTTCTATAATCCAAAACTCCTTGGGAGAAGTAAATGTCTCTTCCCATTGCAAATTTGTCACCCTGTACTCCCAAAAGATATGATTAACATATCCCACACATAAAGCTATAATTATACCACAAATCAGAAAATATATCTTCTCTGTTTTGGTAAAAAAGTGGTCATCGTTCCAATTATCCATTATACTCTCCTCTGTATATATTTAGGAATTGTCAGTGTTTTGACGGCAATGGATATTTGACACATAAAAAAAGGGTCAACACCGAAGTGTTAACCCTTTCCCCAATCCGAAGATTGTGTCTCTAGTTTCTGGTTCTTTCAGTGTGAATCCAATTCAACCACTAAGGAATTCTGTTGCCCAGCAGACCTTATCCCACGTTACTCGTTTGCTAACTTCTCAAAGTACGACATTGCATCGTCATCATCGTCATTAGTGGCAGAGAATGGCGCTGTTTGTGGTTCTGGTGTTGGAGTCGAAACTGGTGGAGTAAAATCCACAGTATCTTCTTCAACCATTGCAGCTGCAGTTTTAGCAGTTGAAACTGTTCCAGACAAAACAGCATCTAGTCTTGCCTTCAACTCATCATATGATTTGAAGTTAGATTGAGCCGTGAAATCAGCGAGTGAATGAGTTTTGCCATAGATTGACTCTAGTTCCTCATCCGTTGGTTTCAATTGTACAGGGTTGTCAAACTCTGACTTATCATAGTTCCAATATCCGTCAACCTTACGAATCTTCAGTTTGAAGTTTGCACCTTCCCATAAATCAAATGGGTTAATTGGTGTTTCATCTGCAAATTCTGGTTGCATTGCTTCCATGATTTTGTCATAGATTTTCTTACCATATCTATACAACATCACCTTACCATTGTTTTCTGGATTCATTGTATCCTCAACAACGTAGATATTTGAGTAGTATTGCAATTTACGTTTCTGTTTCCTTGCAATCTCTTTATCTGACTCTACACCAGAGTTCCACAAGGCAGAGTTAAACTCTGACACAGGGTCGTTCTGATTCATAGTAGTCAAAGAGTTCTCAATGTACCACTGTCCAGTTGGGCCTTGGAATGCGTGATTCCATAAACGTACCCAAGGAAGTTCTTCACCAGCAGGCGCAGGCAAGAAACGAATTACGGCATAACCGTTACCCGATTTGTCTACAACTGGTTTCCACAGACGTTCATCAACGTATGATTTCTTTTCCGTGTTAGGCTTATCATCCTTTTGGACTTGTTGAAGTAATTTATCCAGACTGTTCTGGTTTCTTAGTGCTGAAATTGACATATTTTATTCTCCGTATGTTTTCGTATGTTAAAGTATTTCACGTTATTCATTATATAACATTATTTATAATACATTAAAGGGGCCACAAAGTCAATAGTTTTTTGAAATTATAATGACTTTATTAATGGAAAGATTTTAGCAATCTCTAATGCACATTTCTGTGCAACTTCCATATGTTCCTTTTGCGTTCCGTTCTCAGAACGTAACTCAATATAATGTACCCATGAACGTAATGTACCGTTCATGTAAAGTCGTGTCTTAGTCAAACCTTCTGGTAAGACAGCACGTGCTTGTTCTTTTGCAATACCATTGTCAATTGCCCATTGGTATGCTTGTTTTGCTTGATTGATAACACCATGTTGTCTGCGTTGCCAATCTGTAATTAATTCTTGCATCTTAACACTCTCTTGAATAGATGGGTCATTCTCAATTTCAATTGAGTTCTGTCTATTCTTAGTGTCCTGTAAACGACATTCTCGTATCGTAAATGCGTCACCCATTGCAGATGGTTCTGCATATCGCTGACTAAACTCTTGAAATGCGAAACTACGATGACGCACAATTTGGTGTGCAATGTCACGAGTAGTATCAATCTCTATGCAAGCAGATGCCATTTCGAGAGGCGACCAGTGTTTGTGTTTAACGAGGTACTTGATAAGTTTTTCACTCGTTTCGTGACTTGCTTGGTTGGCCGGATTGGAGACACGGGCGCAATACGCAATAAGTTCTTGGATATCTTCACCGACATACAATTCTCCTTTTGGTGGTTGCGAGTAACTAATTAGTCTGGTATTTGTAACCATATTCTGTATTCCTTGTGATTCAGTCACCATAATCATCTTTCGCCTTTTTAATACATTCAAAATCCCAACCTACTTGGTTGAGTACTAATGGGAAGTTATAAACTACTTCTTTAATCTTGCCATTTACTATCGTTTCAATTTTCCATTTAGTGTGTGACAGTCTTGTTGTTTTCATAACATCTCCATAATAATTAAGCAGTTTATTATCTTACTTAGGATATTGTCCTAGTTACCTTTTTGACGGTAACGTGGACGATAGTTAGTATTGGGTTGGTTGGACAATTCGTTCAACCGTTTGGTAACTTCGCTATCACGCTTTTGCAATTCTGCGTTGTCACCCTCCAACACTTTCACTCTTGAGATTGCTTCTTGCAATTTTGCACGAAAGAAATCTCGTTCTCGAATGATTTCGTCTGACATTAGAAAGTCTCCTTTATCAGCTTGAGTAGTTGCGATTTACATTTCTTCCTATCATAAGAAAGAAACACTCCATACTTGACGATTAAACGTCTTGCATCTGGCCAAATTAAATCATGTTTCATATCCTCATCATGCTGTTTGACATATGACAGTAATCCTTCAAGAATTACCATCGTTTCTAATCGTATCCTCTTTGCGAGGAAGTTCTTTAATAATACACTATGTTGTCCATTATAGCAAGAGAAAATTGAATTAAAATTGTCTACTTGCAAACATAATAGTGACATATCATTTAAAAAGTTATATGACAAAGATTGTTTAGTTTTGCTCCACTCCATATAGTTCTCCTCATTAAATTCACCTATGTATCCTTTTGGTGATTTAGAGAAGTTCGCAATGAAGTAATCTAAAGTCTTATCGTCATATTTTCTTGCTGTCTTGGCAAAAAAGTTTCTGTCCCTTCTTTTTAAGAAAGATGCTTTGGTTGCTGATGTTTTACCACTATACTTTTTGTAGTCGTAATCTGTAGTAAAGTGTAGTTTCAGACCAATGTACATCCGATAGCAATCCCACGCTTCCATTAGAAATATCCTATATTGGTAGGGTTGCTACTCGTGGCAAGAAATTTAGTTTCCTTGCATCTGCTTCTATTTTTTCCTTGAGTGGTTTGGAGATTAAGGGTGCGACTGCATCCGGCTCCATTGAGTGTTTCTCACAATAGTCTAATATTGCATCCATATATGTTGTTTGTCCTAATCCAGCATTAACCATCTTTTCTATCATCAATGCAAACTTCTTAGGTGTCATCACTGCAAGTTCTTCCAAATTGTTTTTCATAACAAATCTCCTATTGAGAGTTAAACTTGGGAGAGAGCAGAAAGGATACCCTCTCCCAAATCTTATAAAGCAGAGCCAGTGTATAAGTACTGGGTGCAACGAACAGACTTACCATATGGTCTGCATGGATGTATTACGGCATCACCCGATAAGGTGAGGATGTTTCTGTTTACAAGTACACCCTCAAAACTCAGTACGATTAGGCAGCTAGTGCGTAATCTACAGGATTATAATTGTCATTTGCAATTATCGTTTTTGACCATTTTCGGAGTCACCCGACAGTTCTAAACTTTCCTATTCCTACTAGTCGATCCTAGTTCGCCCCCATCATAATTACTTACAAAGGTCTTCATACTTTGTAGTATGCAAACGATGTTTACTCATATCACCCGAAAGGTATTTCGGTATCTTTGCATCTGCCTTACGTTGGCGTTCTGCAAAGTAGTCTTTTGTTATAACAACAAATTTCAGATTAAGTAACCATTGTCTCATGCACTTCTCCTAAGTAATTATGGTGGAGGCGTTGGGTACTGCCCCCAAGTCCTATATAGTTTTCGGTCTGCATCAAGCAAACTGTATTATATTTATACCACACAAGCATTTGATTGTCAATAGGCAAATTCATATTGATTCATGTTGCTCTAACAATCTTACTAAACCAGTTCCTTTTCCAAGAATACACCCTATCTCATTCCCAGCAGGAAATTCTATTAATGTCCAAGTTTGAGTTTTCTCATTGGTTGCAATAATAAACTTAGTAGTTGTCTTTTCTCCATTTTCAGTTATTGACAGTCCTTCAAAAACCACTGAAGGTTGCTCCCCATAAATTTTGGAACTCTCTACAATATCTTGTAAAGTTCCACACTGAACTGGCTTGGTTGCCCAATAAGGTTCTGCGACTGCAACTGTTGTATTAAACAGTAGCGCTGGTAGTATTGATAACATTACTTTCTTCATTTTCTTTTAACCACTCTTCCGTAAATAGGTCGATTGTTTCAACCAAATCTTGAAGATAATCTTTTTTATCCTTTACAAATTCTTGGACAAGTCCATCTTCTGTTACAACAAGGATAACAATCTGATTGATTTCAATCCCTGTTCTTTCTTCAAACATCTCTGCATAAGCAGATGCTTGCATATAATACTCAAAGTTATAATCGTCCTTACGTTCTGAACGTGAAGTCTTAAAGTCAATGATAGATGGAACACCATCCCATTCAGCAATACAGTCTACACGACCCGCAAGTCGATACTTCTCACTCCATAATCCTGCCTCTTGAGCATAGATATTGTTTACCTTTGCTTTCAGAGTTGGTTGTAGTTGTGAGAACAAACACCAAGGTAAGAATGCAAAATCTTCTTTTAATACATTCTTGTTATTTAAAAAGTCCTCTACCATTGAGTGAACAGCAGTACCACGAGCAGCTGCAGTTCTCATAATATGATTTGCAACATCGTTCCCTACACGTTCACGCCATTTCGCAAGTCCTATCTTCTTTTCTTTCCTAACACCCAACACCGTTGTGATGGATGGATAGAAACCTGTTGGCGTATTATAGAATCGCTTACGGTTGATATTTTTTGTTGATACCTCTGGGATATCTACTGGTTTATGTACAAACATATTTTCCTCATTATTTAATATTCTAGTGTACAGTATACACCATCGTCACCTTATTGTCAATAGATTTATTCTACACCAAGCCTAATTTTATTGATAAGATATTCCTTCACAAAACCAGAACGTACAATGTCACCAATAGTAAATTCGATATTATCGAACTGTTCCATTGCATCTAGGATTTTCATAAAGTTTACCATTCCCTGTTTATCGCTTGACTTCATCAAATCTGTCTGGAAGAAATCCCCACAGAAAATAATCTTAGAGTCCTGTCCAACACGAGTAATGATTGTATCTAGTTCGTGGAAGGTCAAGTTCTGACACTCATCCACAATGATAACTGCATTGTCTAAAGTAATACCACGCAAAAATGATGTAGTTAAAAACATTAGAGAACCTTGGTTTTTAAGTCTTTCATACAGACTTGAAAACTCTCGTTCGCCTGGCATCTCAAACATAAACTTAACCATATTCTGATAAGGAACTTGAAACAGTGCTGTCTTATCTTCCTCATCGCCTGGCAAGAAACCAATCTCACGAGTAGGAACTGCACTTCGTACCATGTACACCGTATCGTATGGTGTCTCATTTTTTAGTACATCTTGTAGTCCATTGAATAATGCTACAAACGTCTTACCTGTTCCAGCGGCACCATATAAGAATAAGTTTTTACCATTCTTGTATGAAGCGAATGCTTTCTTTTGATTTTCAGTTAATGGTTTTATGTTAACCATTTGGTCAATTCTAATGTCTTTTGCTTTAGCCATTAATTACTTCTCCATTTCGCACGATGTTTAGCCAACACCGTATTTGTTTTAATATCTTTTGCCGATTGTTTACCGTACCTTTGTCCCAACTCACTAGCTGGATGTGCTTCTGCAGCTTTAGATAAAACCTCACCCCAACCAGCATCGTTCTTAATCCTATCACCAGTTCCACCAGTAATCGAAAACATTGATGGCATCTGTTTGATGTGTGGGTTTTTTTCTAAGAGTTCTTCTCTTTTTGAATTAGACAAGTAATCTTCAAACTCTTCACCTGTCTCAGTATTTCTAAATGTAAATGTTGGCATTATGTACTCTTTTTAATAAAATTGTTTTGGACTTCTCTCTGTTTGTCCATGATTTTCCATTCCCGCTCTTCTTCTTCAGACATTACACCAATATTAGTATTACTAGGTTTAGGTTTCCAATATTCTGATTTATCCATTGCGATAGTAAGACACTCTGCTTGTATTTGTTCTACCAAATGATTGATAGTAGTAGTGTCCTGTTTAACTGGGCCATACTTTGCATTCTTTAGTCTATCAGATGTCTGCTTCAACCCATCAATCTTATTGCATAGGTCACTTATTTTATGTAACATTATTTATCTCCAACCAATAAGGCACAGTACGATTCTTCCAATTATGTAAATGTGTCTTATACTTTATATAGTAATCCCGATATGCCGTAATTGAACTTTCGTTCTTGACATCATCTGGCATTGCCTGAGTGGGTTCTGTGAATACACCCTCTTCCATGTTTTCTGGTGGACTGAATAATGCATACTTTAGTTTACTGTAACTAAGATGTGGCACATCCTTGTCATACCTATACATGAATTCTGTGTTTAGTTCTGTCCACATTTCATACAACCATCTGTAGTTTTTCTTAGATTGTCGTACCCATATTGCACTAGGATGATTGACATGGCAAGACTTGTACAGAGTATGGTCTAGTTCTGGTTCTGGATGGTCATAAGTTTTGAGTAAACGATTTGCTTTACTCAAACGCCTGACTTCCTTACCATCACATACACGATGTGCAGTAGACATAAGTTGTGCATACTCAACAATCATTTTACTTGCATGACTATCACAGTGCATCATTGCACTTTCTTTTGCATCTTTATCTAGATAAAATATATTCATTTTTTCTCCCATCTGTAAAAGATATGGTCTTCAATCTCCACAGTCTTAGTTTTAGTCTTTGCCCATGAAGGCGACACATAATCAGCATGATAGTGTGTTGCACCATCTGTGATATCTAATAAGGATAGTCTACCAGAAACAAGCCCAGTTGTAAAGAGATAAATTTCATTATATGTATCTTTATCAGCAGGAACATCTGACTTACCATCACAGAACCAACTGAATTGGCACTTATGTCTGATAGGAATCATTTCACCAGTTCCCTTCCAACTTGGTCGAGATGGGCCTTGTTTCACTACACCACAAATTGTGTCGGGATATCTTGAATCCTTTACACGATTGAGTGTTACTGACATCACTGCCATCTGTCCAGCGAGTGGTTGATTCCTTGCTTCATAATACACATTTTGTGTAAGACAAACTGCCTCTTGATTTAAGTATTCATTAATCACCAGTTTATCATCCATCTCAACTGGTGTTACACTTACCAGTAGACTTACTAAAAATTCATTAATTGACATCACATACCGTCCCAGCGTTGTGCCATGTTGCCTTACATCTAGGTTGACTAGGATTAAGGAATGGCACTGGTTTCGGGTCAAACAATTGACCCCACAAATTACCGTAATAAATCACTTGTACTTTATCTGTAGTATTATCTATAATGATTGGGTTATCATTTGGGTCTGTTGTTTCAATAACATAACCATCAACCGATAAGGTTGTTCCTTGGATAACATCATTACCATAAACAGTTGTACATCCAACTGAACAGAATAGCACAAGTGGTAGAAGTAGTTTATTCATTAATTACCAACCCAACTGTTAAACTCAAAGTGTCCACCATGAGTTTCCTCAGTCTGGTCAATAACATCTTTTGCATAACTCCCAAAAGAATAACCAAACTTGTCGATTGCTTTCTGGATAATATTTTTTGGTGTATCCGTCATTTCACCTTTTTCGGTGTAGAAGTCATAAACAAAATCTTCTACATCCATCATTAAACTTTTCACTGCACTCATAATTAAACTTCCTCTCCATCTATTGTTTTAAATCCACAACCAGCAACCACATATTTTTGATTACCGATTAACATTTGGTCATTAACTGAAGTAGAACGTAACCCATATGTCACCCCCTCATAAACAGGAAGGTCTGCCATAACAGTAACATTCTTATTGTAATCACCATTATTAATTGTCTCACCATTATCACCAGTAAGGATTTCACCTTTACTCCATGAACCAGCAAGATTGTTAGTCCACCTGTAACAGTACTCTAAAGTCTCAATCACAGTTGGAAATTCTGGTACATCCACAAACGCAACTGTCTGTGGAGCATCTTCAAACGCAGTATGTATTACAGCAACTTTATTCATTACGCTGCCTCCAACATTGAAAATGGAACATTGTAACCAGACACAGCACCAGAGATAGGGTTCGTCACCATATCAACAATCGCTCTTGTCTTGTTAATTTTTCTGATAGTGCCTGGAGTCTTTTTTGTTTTCTGAACAACATAAACTCTTTGGCCAACTTCTAAACCAGTTTTATTTTTCATCACTTTGAGGTCAGAACAAAACTTCTGTAGTTCTGTCAATTCACCAACTGTCATACCCATTAGGGTTTTTTGCATTTCATTACTAATCATAATATTTCCTCTTTCTCATTATCAACATAGCTATTGTATCAAGCATTAAGCAAGATGTCAAGGCTTATTTTATAAAATATCTGCATCCCACACAAGTTGTGCATATTTGTCTTGCAGACGGTAAGCTTCCTTTTCCCAAGGAAGGTCATAGTAACTAGTACCCTCTACGATAGAACACTTCTTCCACTGTTTACCAGCGGCGTCCATTTCCTTCCTAGCGTACTGTTTAATGTGTATCATCTCGTGAACCACAGTAGTTACTAATTCTTTTAAAGTTAATCCTTTTTGGACTTCTATAATAAATTCTCTGTTAGTATCTTGCATATCGCAATAACCAATTGCAGAGCCTGGAATGTTTTTAATTTCAACTTCGATATCTAAGGTTCTCATTCTAGGCATTAAATATCCCATCATAAAAGATACACACTGTTCTGCAACGTGTCTCTCATGTTTAATTCCACCCTTAACTGATACCATATTTGTCATAAAAATCCTTCTTTCTCATTAACTATACCTATATTATACATGTTATTAGAACAAATGTCAAGGCATTTCTTCATTATTTTAGGCTAAAAAAAACCCTTGAAAATCAAGGGTTTAGGGTAATGGATGAGGATTCTGAGAGAGAAAGTCGAGAGAGAGGTGAATCCCCATCCATTGTTCTTATATAATACCATAGAGGTATCTTATTGTCAACACATTTTCAAAGCTTCTGCTGTAGTTTCTGTAACTCTACGAGTCCATCCCTTACCAAAAGTTTCGAATGTCTTGAGTTTTTCATAGTACGATTGACGTGCTTCTTGAAAATTCTTGATAGATGTTTCAAGACCATGTTCGTCAATATACTCACCAAGTTTCCTTAGTGTATTAGGCCCGATGCCACCATCGGCAACAGTCCCAATCATTGTTTGCAAATACTTTGCAGAACGTCCTGTACCAGCGTTTACTCCAAAATCGAATACGCAGAGGTCAAGCCCATTTGGGATATCATCGCATTTAAGACGACCCCAATAATTCTTTTCATAGATTGGTGCAACATCAGAGACTTCTAAATCCCTCATCTCTTTCGTTCCACCCCATTCTTCATAAACTCGTTTCGTGACGCCAAGATTAGTCTCACCGCCTGGGTCTTTTGGATGGTTAACATAACCACCTTCGTGGTGGAGAATCATCTCCAAACAATGTTGGTAATTATTTTGCATTTTATGTTTCGCTCCTTGCAAATTGGTCGTTCCAATTGAACGCTTCTTTAACGACTGCGGCAGACAATCCTTTAAACGATTGGTGTAGAGTTTTGTCCTTTGCAGAAATGATGACATCAGCCTCATCTGTATGTAGTCCTTCTAAGAGTTGGATGAATAAGTTTTCACGTTTATATCCAACAAGTTTCTCATCACCACCTTTAATAAAACGATAGAGTTTCTTATACTCTCTTCGTAGTACAGTATGTTCTGTACCTTCAGCCGCCTCGTTCGCTTTAAAGGGAACTTCTCCCTTTGGAATCACCCATTCAATATTAGGATCAAATGAGGATTTAATGATTGCTCTTAAGGCATCACAATCATATTTCTGCAAGATTTCAACCTTCTTGGTTTTAGTCTTTGCGTTATTCACTTTCTTTAATACCTCAGAAAGTAGAGGTGTATAGGTATCTTGAACCATATTAAAAGTCTCCAATGTCGTTCATAAGATTTTTCAATCTTTTGTTAATAAAGTAATTTAGAAGTTTAGTCCTGTCACCGTGTTCAGCATTCTGGTAATCTTCCAAAATAGTCGCCTTCAAGTCACTAGGAATACATTCCAAATCAATTAGTGTTTTATTCCGTTGATAGTTACGCATCATCTCTTCAGTACAATAGTCTGAAGGATTCAAATCAATCCATGTCTCTATTTTCTTTTTAGATAGTGGTTTCTGTCTTATCTCATCAACGAAAGTGTTATCTGGGGATAAGAAGTTTGGTACACCATCACTCCTATCACCTTTAAGCACATGTTCTCTAATATATATGTCTGGGTCAATTCCCTGTACAAACTTTTTCAATGTTGGTGAATATTGTTTAACATTGTTATATTTGTGCAACTGTATGAAATCCTTGTCACCCGACAATATAAGGATATGCTCAAACTCACTGGGAGTTTCAGCAACGTGCTGTACTATTGATGCAATGACATCATCTGCCTCTGCACCTTCTGTTTCAATAACTTTATATGGAAAGATTTCTTTAATGTCATCTCTGAGATTATTCAGAGTTGTAAAGATTGTATCCCAATCAAGTCCAGAGTTTGCCCTGTCCTTCTTACGATTAGATTTGTAGTTGGGGAAGTAATCTCTTCTCCAATACTTTTTACTATCATAACAAAGTACAAGTTCACCGAATGCCTCATGGAATCGACTACGATAACCTCGTAGTGAATTCAAAACCATGTGACGAACCATGTCCTCATCTAAGTCATTGTCTCGTTTAGAACCTAGTTGCATCATCAGATTGCTGATGGTGACTTGGTTCATGTCAACTAATATCATAATTTTCTCACTTCAAATTGTATATATTATATAGTACACTAAAAAGACCCTAAAGTCAATAGATTTATGGAGCGGGCAAAGAGAATCGAACTCTTGTCATCAGATTGGAAATCTGAGGTAATACCATTATACGATGCCCGCACTATTCTTCTTCCTCACCATCTTGAACAAGAACATCTCTCAGTTCACGGCAATCTAAGTAACTACTAATCTTATTATTCTCGTTTGTTGTCATAACAAACGCATCAACAACGTCTTGCATTGGATGGGGAATATTACAACTTCTGTAGATTGTAGACTTTACCTGTTCTATCATCATTGAGATATCAGCAATAAACTCTTCATCATCAGTATCAATACCATTCTCGCCCATGTTGTGTATCATGTTCACAACCAAACCTTCTGTAAGGTGGTCTGCAAAAACCATATCCTGTTGCATCTGTAATGCGTAATCATCTATTTTGATGTTTGGATTTGGTGTTGCTTTAAGGGGGAATTGTATAACATTTTTCTTATCGATTGTTGACATCGAAACCTTCCACTTCCATTTCTTTTGTCCATTCACATTGTATGTCTGGATACCATGTTCCAATACTTCTTTTTGGTTTGCCATCTGGGTGATATGCCATCACTAAACAAACACTCTTACATCTGTTCTGTGCGTATTCGCCCCAGAACATATCAATATATTCACCAGTTCTTAGATACGTTTCTAAATTACGAATGTATCCACTGTGTTCATAATATTTTGCATCTGCACCTTTAATCTTTGCTCGCATATTTGCACGTTCAGCTGACATCAGAGATTTCTGTGTCTTTATCCATTCCTTAACTTTGAGGTGACTCCATGCATCATCGTCACCTTTTGCCAAAACTGAGGGATGGATACTTTTATATTGTGGTGGGTTTTCTTTAAGACGTTTTTCTCGTGCCAATGCAAGACGTTCACCAGCTGCCTTCTTCTGTTCCTCAGTCATAGGTTTCCTACGCTTACGAGTTTTAGGTAGTGTCTTATCGTTTTCCATTTTCACATTACGTTTCATTATATAACCTTCTTAGTAACCACGTTCCATTTTCAATTTCTCTTGGTTTCTTTTAAACCTACGAGTTGCTTGTTCTTTTGCTTTTCTACGCTTAGTCCCTTTGGACTCATAGAAAGTACGGTCTCTCATTTCTTGAAAGAACCCATCACGCAAGAGTTTCTTTTTCAGAATTCTCATTGCCTTGTTCACATCATTGTCACGAACCATCACAGTCATACCAGACGGACGTTCTTCTTGTTTAAATGGTCTTTTTTTAAATTTGTTAAATTGTTTCATTCATTCCTCATTGTTGGCCTGCCCTGCAAGATTCGAACTTGCGACCTACTGCTTAGAAGGCAGTTGCTCTATCCAGCTGAGCTAAGGGCAGTATCCTTGGTTTATCTACTTATTGAATTGTACTCGGTATTGTCTACCATTACTCCAAAAAGTAACTATACTATGAGAATACACAGTATCAGTTGTTTCTTGGTATCTGGTTTCAAACCCACATACTCTTCGTGTAGATGCTGTTGCATTTGAATTATCGTGTCCGATAATACCACCAAGTACTGCCCCTGCGGCCGCACCGTTGTCTTTTTTGGTAATCACTTTACCCAAGATACCACCGAACAATGCACCTTTAAGTGTATCACCAGTTTTATCTCCACCAGACGTAACATTCGAACATACCTCTACTTGATAGGGTACTTGATTAATTACAGTCTTGTTTACATCTGTGACTTGTGCATCGTGGGCATATGCCGTACTCGACATCAGCACCATGGCACAAAGTCCATAAGTTAACTTCTTCATTTTTACTCCTTCACAGTTTCTACTACAGCACCAGTTCCGAATAGTTCATATCCGTCTTTTGCTTTAGTAATTTTCACATAGGTATCCAATACTGCACACATTTCCTTTGCGGCATTAATTGCATCACCTAAAGTTTTATAAGTCATAATTCCATTTCTCACTCATATTTACAAGTATAGACTATTTACGTTGTCTTGTCAATAGCTATTAATTCTTTTTCCCCAGTTTTTTCATTCAATTCAGTCTGAATAAAATTATCTCTTTCCAACTTATCCAAAACTGTTTCAATAATATCTTCAGTTTTTTTCTTGCCACCAACATGAATACCAACATAATAGAATAATGCCAGTAGTCCAGTTGCAATTAAAGAATGTTCAATTCCTGTCATTTATTGCTCCCATACATTGTAATGTCCAAAATATTTATCGCCCTCGCAAAAGAGAATATTATTCACTAGGACAATACTCTTTTTCAAAATCGTCAACCAATTTCTTCTTTTTAGCAAGAAGAGATTCGACAGCACTCAATGCTCCACGTTTCTCATCAGACGCACCTTCGTCCATAGCAATCAACAAAGATTCTAAGACACTAATATCTTCCAATACTTCAACCATTATACAGTCTCCCATGATTTAAAATTCACAATTTTTTCTAACTTCTTGACTAGGTTTTTACCATAGTCACAGAAGAGAATTCCTTTGTCCCATACCCAAGACTCTACATCTTGTCCAGAATAGAACTCTTCATTTTCAGTCAACCACCTCAATGCAGTTTCTTCATTACCAGCACCCAAGTCAATAGTTTCTTTAACAAGAGTTTTAAAATTTACAACTGCAAGTTCTTCTGCTTTCTTTTCTGCAATAAAGTTTTCTTCATTAATCTTAGAAGCATCTTCGATTTCAGCATCCAACTCTGCATCTGTCATAGATGCAAAGTCAACAGAGCGAGCATATGATTTACTGTATGCATCAGCAACACAGTAGTAAGCATCTTCCTCAAGTTGAATTCTTTTGAACTCTGCAAGAGTACCAGATGGAACTCTTTCATTCCAATACTTGGTATCTTCTGGTTCAACCATAGAACCCATCCAACAACCGTCCTTTTTAGAGAACTCTTCTGCCTCTTTACGTTGGGCATTGATATAATCTTTAAGTTGGTTTTCCATAATCAATTCCTCTTTCTCATCATTACTAGCATAGTATACATGTTTTTAAAACAAATGTCAAGGCTTATTTTAACTTTATTCCACCCTGTCGTGAATTGGAACAGCACCGTAAAATGATGAACCCATCATCTCTTCAACTTTCTCACTGAACCTTGAGTCAGAAGTTGCACCGTAGTTTCCACCGAACATAGTCCATGAACCCTTTTCGATTTCTTTCACTGGAACGATATTGACAATTGTTCTGCCCATAACATTCCTTGCAACTAACTTCGCTTCTGGATACCTATCATCTGGACTGAAAGGCCCACTCACATTCGAAATGCAAAGTCCTTCAATATTACCAGCAGACACACCACCATTTGTACAATCACCTAGATTGCTCTTATATACGTTAATATGTAAACCCATATTATATCTCCTTTATTATTGATTTGACAAAAGAACTGAATGGTAAACTTACTTCCCAATCTTTTTTCTCATAGTCGATTATTAATATATCTTCACCACCATCAGGGCCACAACAGTGTCCAATGATTTCTGCGATTTGTGAACCCATCTCACCAAGTTTTTCATCGAATGAATGAACCTCAAATTTTCTACCAACTGTATCCATAATTATTTCCACTCCAAGTTATTATCTTCAATTAAAATGTCTCTAACTCTTTCTCTGTCAAGACTGTCTCCACCACCCCATGTCATTTTGTCATTTAGGGATTTGATGTACTTACTAGTTGCAGCAATAATCATTTTGGGACTCGCACCAATCGGATAAACCGCATCGGGAACATTACCGTAGAAAGATTCTACATATGTAATGAAGTCAACCACTTCAGAAACTGCCACTTCAACTCTATCTTTATCAAATACAATCATTTTTAACTTCCTTTCTTATTAACTATACCTATATTATACATGTTTTAATAACAAATGTCAAGGCCTAAATTAACTTTTTTTTGGCACTTTATGTCGCACCCTAATCATAGGTTATCTGTGCTGCATAATCAATTCGATCAAACTCAGCTTCAAGTTCTGCAATTCGTTCTTTGCATTTCATTTTTGCGAAACCATTACCTGGCGTCTTTTTCGTAATCTTCTCTATAGACTTCAA
>UPTG01000904.1_pt1 | contig 23174 bp, 11 predicted proteins | sample 2160121 | NCBI WGS metagenome assembly UPTG01 (sample SAMN06266255, study PRJEB28933) | marine metagenome | isolation source: Columbia River Estuary | place: USA:Columbia River Estuary, USA | collected 2014-07-27
CGCCTCTCCCAACTTCTTCCGCTCAGCATTACACACGCTGAAAAAGCACCTCTTGTCCTCAGTCCCACCGCCTCTTCCTTCACCCATAAAATTGGCGAAACTCTCGAGATTCCATTCAAACTTACCAAAAATGCTAAAATCAAAGGCGACATTACAGTCACCCTGATTAATTCCCCTCACTCCAAACCCCCTCAGGTCAAAATCAAACCTGATGCGACAGAGGGAAAAATCACGATCCCGCTCAACGCATCCAACGATCTTAAAATCGCCCCGAACCAAACCCACCAATTCACTCTTCAGGCCAACTTCACCCTGAGCCACCAAAACAATCTTCCTGCCCTCGAAAACGCCAAAGCAGATCTCAAACGCCTCGAAGATTTAGAGAAATCACTCAAAGCTGAATCCAAACCCATCCCCCCTGTATTCAACACCGCCAAAAAGAAAGCTGCTGATTTCCTTCGCCAACAAAGCGAGAGGTCCAAGCCTCGTGATCTCACTCACTCAGCTTATTCTTCGCTCCTCACTCTCACCATCACACCATGAGACTGACCCTCCTCGCCCTCTTTCCGATTTTGGCCCACGCCTCTCTTCCCATCGCATCTCTTCAGCGAAATACCCAAGTCGACTTCGCGCGGGAGATTGTTCCTGTCCTAAAGCAAAACTGTTTTGCCTGCCACAATGCCAAAAAGGCCAAAGCCGATCTCAACCTTGAATCGCCTCAGGACATGATTACGGGCGGTGACTCAGGCCCTTCTCTCGTTCCAGGTCATCCCGATAAAAGTCTCGTCTTCACCTACTCGGCCCACCTCGAGGAAGACCCCATGCCCCCCTCCAAAAACAAATCCAACGCAAGAAATCTTAACCCCCAAGAACTGGCACTCCTTAAACTTTGGATTGCCCAAGGTGCGCAAGGTTCATCCGCAACCCTTTCCAGCCCTACTGAGTGGTCCTCTCTCAATGAGATCCAAGCTAGCTACGCAACCGCCATCACTCCACAAGCCCGCTTTGCCGCAGTTTCCCGGGGAAATCGACTTTTTGTCTACGATCTCCATCGCGGGGCTTTGGATTCAGAGCTCATCGATCCAGCCCTCCCCAATTCCGCTCACCGCGATTTCGTTCACACCCTTGCTTTCAATCAATACCAAGTCCTCGCCTCCGGAGGATACCGGACCCTCAAACTCTGGCAGCGCCATCTGCCGGTAGGAGTCAAGACCGACACCCCTTTTCCTGAGCTCCCTCCTCTAGATCCCGCATCGCCCCCGATTCCGCTCCAAGAACTCAAAGAGCCCATCAGCGCCATCACACTCCACCAGCCTTCCCAAAGAATCGCAACCGGGCACCCCAATGGCTCCACGCGAATCTGGAATGCCAAAGACGGAAAACTGATCCTCGAAATCAAAAGCGACCAAGCCGTCCTGCGTAAAACCAAACAACTACAATTTAAACAGGACCTCGCTCAAAAGGTACGCGACCAAGCGAAAAGCCAGCTTGGGAGTGCCGAAAAAAAATGGACCGATCTCTCTCTCAAAACCAAAGAAGCAGCGCTCGCCCTCGCCAAAGCCAACACGACTCTCGACCAAAACGAACACGCCCTCCTAACCCAACAACAGAGTGTTGACTCTGCACAAACCGCTAAAAGACCAAAGGAAGAGATAAAAAAACTCACCGACGAACTTAACAAACGGCGCAATGAGCGTGATAGCTCCCGCGCCTTGCTCCGAAGTGCCCAACACACCCACAAAATCACCATCAAAGACGGCACGAGCGCGGCCCAAAATTTCCTTACAATCCAGGCACGCGTTTCCGAAACCGAGGCCCGGTTCATCAGTGCGCAGGAAGCCTTTAAGGCGCACCAAACTGAAGCCGCTAAAACCAATCTCTCACCCGTAAAGGCTCTCGCTTTCTCTCCTGATGGAAACTCCCTTGCCACCACCAGTGATACCTTCCCGCTTCGCCTCTGGAACTCTTATACCGGACAAGATCTGGACACCCTCGCACCCCCGCAAACACCCACCGCGCTTACGTTTACAAACGACTCCACCCTTCTCGCTCATCTTCCCGACAACTCCGTCTTCGCCTTCTCCACCTCCTCCACCTGGAACCTCAAGCACCAATGGGGCAGTCACCAAAAAGCCAACCCCTTTCCCGGCCGTATTCTCACTCTCGCCTTCCATCCAAACGGCCACCAACTCGCTGCCGCCTCTGGCATTCCATCCCGACATTCCCTCATCCAACTTCTCGATCTCGAAAACAAAACTAGCATCACGACTCTTTCAAAGGCCCATCTCGATACCATCACCGCTCTCAGTTACTCACCCGATGGAAACCGACTCGCCTCAGCCTCCACCGACCGAACAATCAAGATCCACCAACTTAACCCCCCGTCTCTCGAAAAAACTCTCGAAGGCCACAACAATCATATCCTCTCACTCGCTTGGAGTCCGGACGCGTCCATTCTAGCCTCGGCGGGAGTCGACCGCCTTTACAAACTCTGGAATCCAAAAACAGGTAAAGAAAGCAAATCTCAAGGTGGTTTCTCGGCCGAAATTGCCAGTATCTCGTTCCTCGGTCACAGCAACCAACTCCTCACCGCATCTGCCAAGGACCTCAAGGCCAATAACCAAAGCCTCCCCGGTATTACAGACACCATTCTGTCCGCCTCAACGACCCCCGACGGCGCCTTTATCGTTGCTGCCGGCAACACCGGGACTCTTCAAATTTGGACCGCACACGACCGAAAAACTCTCCACACTTTCCCCAAGTGAACCGTGAATTAGTGATCATTCCGCAGGCACCCGAAGGCGAACCGGATGGTGGTCAGAAGCAGAATTGCCTTTCCCGTCTCCATTAGAATCAACTTGGAGAATTGCCTTTTTATAGAAGGGCGAAGTGAAAATGTGATCAATTCGCAAGCCAGCTTCGAGCGTTGCCTTCCAGCGGCTAGAAGATTTCATTTTCTTTGTAGCATGGTCGAGAAGGAGCCCAGACTTTAGAAACTGAATGATCGCAGGATTCTCCGTAGTGGCATTAAAATCCCCCATGACAAGGTAGGGGTCTTCGGAGTGCTTTCGGGTTTTGACTTTCTTAAGCATCAATTCACCAGATTTCAGGCGAGCCGGTTGGCTACGATGATCCCAATGAGTGTTATAAACGTAAAGAGCGGACCCTTTATCCGGACCTGAGATCTTAATAAACCGAGCCCAAGAACAAATCCGGTTGTGATAGTTTCCCCACGTTCGGCTCGCAATAACCTCTGGGGTATCTGAAAGCCAATAAGTCCCATGTTCCTCAGCATCGAGTCTCCAGATTTTATGATCATAGAAAATTGGGGAGAATTCGCCGGCCATTTTCCCGTCGTCCCGACCCACTCCGATATGCGCATAATTTGGCAACCCTTTGGCCATATCAAGAAGCTGGTTATGTTTCACCTCTTGCAGGCCAATGATACTCGCTTTGTGGCTCAATAGATATGTCGCGAGAAGAGCCTTCCGCCCCTCCCAGTTCCGCGGCCCTTTATCTCCCTGATTATCATTTCGGATATTATAGGAAATAACGGTAAGAGGGGGGGCTTTTTCTGACAAGACAGGGGAAACAGTGAGTAAGAAGACGGCGAAGAAACGGATCATAGCAATTGGTTTTGAATCGGAATAGAAAAGTGGTTGAGACGATAAGGTATTTTCTACGCTGACACCAGCGAACCCGAAAGCTGGCGAGAAAAACTTTCTTCCACAATCTGATTTCCCAAGCTTCTTGACTTCAAAACCTTAAAAACCAGGATCCTCTTAAGCTAAAAGAAAAAGAATATTCCAAATGTATTTCGACAAACTGCATGCCCCGCTCATCACGATTTTGGCTACCTTTCAGGCAGTTGGATTTTTGCAGGCCGAAAAATTACCTGCTCGGCCCAATGTTCTCTTCATCGCTATTGATGATATGAACGATTGGACGGGATTTCTCGGCGGCCATCCGCAAGCGCAAACACCCCATATGGATCGTCTCGCCAAAAAAGGGGTGAACTTTACTAATGCTCATTGCTCGGCTCCCGGATGTTCTCCCAGCCGTAACGCCCTTTTATATGGAGTGGAGCCCTACAAATCTGGACTCTACGCCTTTTACGATCAGGACAAATTTTCTAAATCGCAGTTAGAGGACTACACTTCGCTCCCAGAATTTTTCAAAAACAATGGATACGCCACATTTGGCTCGGGAAAAATTCATCACAGGCGAAATCCCACCCCCGTGGAATGGACCGAATTTTATGACCACAAAGCCGAGAAGAGAAACCCCCTCATCTTTGATGACTCTGGATATCGGCAAGGAAAATCTTCGAAGATGAACTTTAAGCCCACCTTAAATCCTCTCGAAGATCACAACGATTATAAGAATGCCAGTTTCGGCACGGAAATATTATCAAGAGAGCATACAAAGCCATTCTTCCTTGCAGTAGGAATCGTGAAACCACACTTAGCCTTCGTCGCACCCAAACAATTCTTTGACCTCTATCCCGATCCGGTAAAACCACCTAGAATTAGAGTCAAAGATCACGAGGACATTCCGGCGGTTGGGCGAGCTATGGCAAAGCTCAAAGATGACAAACGCTTCAAGAGTGACGGCGCCTGGAATGAGGTCCGCCGCGCCTATCTCGCGTGTATCTCGTGGGCCGATCATAATGTCGGGCGTCTCATCGCCGCTCTTGAAGCCAGCCCTTATGCTGACAACACCGTGGTGGTTCTTTGGTCGGACCATGGATACTCCCTTGGCGAAAAGAATCACTTCCGTAAGTTTGCCTTGTGGGAGGAAACCACCCGCGTTCCTTTTATCATCTGGGACACCCGTAATCAAAAAACAAAAGAAACGCGCGTCGTTGATGATGGAGTCTCGCTGATTAATATCTACAAAACATTGGCGGATCTCAGCGGATTAAAAGCCCCTGATTATATCGATGGTTTTAGTTTGGCTCCCCAAATGCTCGATCCGTCTAAGCCATTCAAAGCGCCCGCCATCTGCTCATGGGGACGCGGTAATTACACAGTGCGGGACAAAGACTGGCGCTATACGCGCTACTACAATGGGGGCGAAGAACTCTACCATCATCTCAAAGATTCCGATGAGTGGACTAACTTGTCTGCAAATCCCAAATACGTAGCCCACAAAAAACGCCTCGCTTCCTACCTCCCTGTAAAAGAAGCCCCGATGGTAGAGAAAGGCATCGAAACCTGGAGCGTCCCTATCAGTGCAGATAAACCTCTGACAAACAAAAAGAAAACGAAGCCCGCGAGCCTAAAGAAAAACTAAACAAGACTCCCCGAGGACCAGCCACCGATTGATAACGATCACCAAGCCTTCAGTGTCTTGAGCTGATATTTCACTCCTTTGCTCCCGCTGCTTCAACAGTCGCTGGAGAAAGTCTCGCTTCTTCCATCCAAAGGCTAACATGCCCATTAGGTGGTACTTCCTTACCCCGGAAATCAGGATGCGGGCCATGATAGTGGGTCACATTTTTGAAGTGCGTGTAGCGTAAAAAATTGATTACCGCGATCGTCACTTTGCCACCTTCAAACTCGGGGAGAATATCCTCATAAATATAAGCCCCACGAATCCCGGAATAGCGGTAGAATCCCCCATTGGCCTGGGTGAGCAACTTTCCATTCACATAAATCGCAAATCCCTCTCCAGAGCGATCGCAACCCGCTCCGCCCAAAATCAAGCGATAGGCATGACCTTTCTTCATCGCCGGAATCTCAAAAGTCTGGCTCATCAAAAGTACTTCCTTCTCCCAAAGGGTAGCCGGAATCTCACTGCATTGACAATGAGTTCCATTGCATGAAGGGCGGCGGCGGTCGAGCTTGTCACCCATCCTGCCAAACGGTGCTTTAGCCGTTTCCCACCCCGCTTGGGACGGATCAAAATCAGCAGCGAACCAATTCTCCATCCCTTTCGGAAAAGTGATCTTACGTAAGCGATCGCTCTTTCCCGCTTCCTGCTTCTCAGGTGGATCAAAACTAAAATACGACCACTCAGCGGTACGCATTTCGGGGCCGAAAGGTTTCCAACCATATCCGGTAACTCCAGCCATGTCATAGTAGTCAATCAAGGTATCAAGATCGCTGCGAATATCGGCTGGAGCTCTGCCAGTCTTCTTGCCAGTCACGATTCCCTTGAGTGCGCTACGGCTATTTGAAGCAAAAGCCGCCTCAATAAATCCCGGAACCATCTCGTCCATAATGATCGGCTTAAGAGCCTGCCCCATCTCTCGATAATAATCGGGACCATAGTGAGGTCCCCGTTTGTTAAAGTTACCGGTAACAGCATCTGAGAAGATTGTTTTCACATCTGGGCTTTGCTGCGGACGGTTGGCAATCGTCAGTTTCTCCGCCTTACCACCTTGTAATTCTACCATGGCACGACCGAGAGCATCGCCAGTGAGAACATAGGTCTCGGCATTATGATTGTAATGGTATCCCGTGTTAGTTGGAGAAGCTCCCCGAGAACGCCAGAAAGGACGAGTGTCAACACTCGCCACATTGCCAACAAATTCAGGATGCTGACTCGGATCACCAACCGCCATCTGAGCCTCCCAAGTCATAAAATGGCCAGGGTCCATCTCCATCCCGCTGAAGCCCACGGTCGCCACCACCGCTGGCATCTTCGGAGTCTTAAACTCCTTACGCACGTCCTTGATCAGATTTACCAAATGTCTCTCATATTCCGCCTTGGGAACCCCCTTATCTTTGTGTCCCTGAAACCAAACAAAACCAGCAATCTCGTATCCTCGATCGCCATAGTTCGGAACGATCTTGTCGATATTTTTGAGCGTCTTATAAACGCCTTCAATCATGGCATTATATTCGTAGCCACAATATTCATTGGCCTTTTCCTCCTCAGTCTTACCACTCGAAGGCGGACGAAAATCAAAACTTAGGGCCCGGTTGCCCATCGACGATTCGATGAGGAGAACAGGCTCATCATGATAAGTTCCCATCACGTAACCAAAAGGAACTTCAGGCCCGATGAACTTACCATTGGAGGTCGTAGTAAGCGGTCCACCGCTTCCTCCTTCGTCTTTGGAAATTCGTGTCTCCCAATAAGTCACGTCGTTGCGAATCGTCCACTTGCCTTGGTCGTCGGAAAACCAAGTGTATTTCTTCTCTCGATTGAGGCTAGTGAGATCACCATGCCCTTTCAGGTCGATATGCTTGAGCCAAAAGGCCGCTGAGCCTCCCTGCATGTAAGTGATTGAAATCGGATAACGCTTCCCTTCCTCCAGAGGCACCGGTGTAACGACCGCCTCCTTGCCGATCTCTTTGCGGTAAACTTCCTTACCCTCCAGGGTCACAATCGCATGGGCGCTATTTTCAAATCCCGCATGAAGCTCGTGCGTTCCACTCATGGGAACATCGATGAAAGCTTGCGCCACCACCGTGTGAGGCCCCTCAATACCCGGCAGCTGAGCTGAGACTGTTCCTAAAGCCACTGTGGTTTCCTTAACCTGCTTCATCGCACTGTAGTCCGCCCCCGCCTTGTAGGCCCCAGAATAGATCGAGACTCTGGCTCCCGCTGGCGCATTCTTAGCAGCTGATTGATACACTCCGTGCCCGAGAAGAGCTGATGGGCCAACCGGCATACGCCCAACTTTAATTCCCGGGTCAGCCGAGAGATAGATGCTTGGATAAACAGGCCGGGATCCATCAAGGTAACCAAAGCCAACCATATTGGATTGCCCGGCCAAAATGTAGACCTTGACCTTGCCATCGGATGGTGGGGTCATATCAGGCCTTGGTAAGACAGCGGGCACCTCAGCAGCGATTGCCGAAACAGTAAAAAGTGAAGCACCAAGCAACAGCGCAAAATTCAAGCTATTCATCTTTTTTGGAAGTAAGGGTGTCATCGTTCAAGCTATTCTACCTTGCATCTTACAAAATTTCCGAGCTGTCTTTTCAAACAAAGTATCAGAGCGACTTATCCTCCAAGGGGTAGGTCCACTCCTCATTCGCAGAAACTATTTCATCCTGCGGCTGTGTAAGCTCATTTTCCTCATAAAAGCGGAACCCAAAACTGGTTGAGTTCCGTCTATCACTCCCATCCCAGAGAAGGTATCAGAGCATTATTCGACCCCCGGACGTATCCGGAAAAATCGTCGGGCCGCGCCAGGATCCGTCAAAAAACTTTCGTTAATCACGACAATCGATTGCGTGTCTTCCGCTGCAATAGAATCGTCGATTTCTAACCAATTCGCGGCGGTAAGATCAAGGGTGGTTTCCAAAGCATAGGTTCGCCCTGGGACCGAATTAAAAGTGAGACGAATTTCTCCCGAGCTAAGGTCGTAATCAATCGCGGTGATGGCCAGTCCAATCGCACCACCTGAGATCGCAGTATACTTTTCCAAAACCTGCGACGCGTTAAGAATTCGCCCTCCATAATAGTTGAACACCGCTATATCACCGTTAAAAGGATCAAAGGTAAAAGGGTTACCAGCCGGGATATTCCCACCCTTCCCAAGCTCGGCAAGATCACCTCCATCCCAATCATCAATAATCCCAGTGCTAGAAATAGGGCCAGCGATAAGTTGGCCATTCACATAAAGCGTGGACGTTCCTACAACCCCAGATCCCACATCAGCAGTCGCCACAATGTGAAAAAACTCACTCGCACTCCCAAGAGCTGCAAGATCAGTGGAAATGATGATGCGGCCCTCGTCTGTATTGGCAGTCTGGAAGCGAAAGTCGAGGGTGCTATCGGTAAGGACAATTGCAGTTCCATCACCATTACCACCCGTATTAAAGAGGGTATGGGTTCCATTAAAATCACCTGGGCGAACAACCATCTCCCACGATACATCTGCTTTGGTAGCAAGATCACCAAGACCGTCCTGCCATGAATCGGCAGGGTTGGAGGACAAATTATAGCCTGGACTATTCACCCACGAGGTAACCCCAGTGAAATTACTCGTTCCGCTTTGAACTTCTCCACCGGTATTATTGACGAAGGTAATCCCATTATTCCCCGTGGCATTGATCGCCGGATCCCACTGGCCCAGATTTCCATCCGGGAGACCGGCTGCCTCCCATCCAAGGTCAGGTACATTTCCATCGAGAACCGTCACCGTCAGCTCCTTGGTTGTGGTGCCAAATGGATTGGTTGCGGTAAGAGTGAAAGTCGTAGTTTCGGTCGGAGACAAATCGATGAACTCTTGCCCAGTCACATCAGTCCCATTAATGCTGAGGCTAACTTCGCCAAAGGCATTCCAACGGACAAGAGTCGACTGGCCAGCGAGAATTGTTTCGGAACCAGCATTCGTAAATGAATTCAAAAGGGGCGCGCTATCGACCAACACCGTGACCTCGCGCTGGAGAGTATCGCCCCCCCGGTTCCCCGTGATTGTGTAAGTTGTTGTCACAGTTGGGTTCACCGTAATCATGCTTAGTCCTGAAACGTCACCAACCCCGCTATCGATCGCCAAAGCATCATTTCCCGGATCACTCGACCAACTCAGCTCAACCGGTGAACCACCAGCTACCACTTCTTCGGAGGCTGCGAAATCGGTAACAATTGGAGTGCCGATTGCGAGTGCCGCGATCGCGTTTGCATCCAGGGCCTCATCATAAATACGGACATCATCAATCCCGCCTTCCCAGTTGTGTGTCGTTTGAAAATCATCACCAATGCGGACGTCGGCAATTGAAGCGGTATTAATAGCAACACTTTGACTGGAACTCGGTGGAGTATCCACATTGCCAAACTCGGCATCCAAAACTCCGTCAACGTAGAGCTTGGCATCAAGCACGTCAGGAGTTCCGTCGTTAGCCCACGTCACCGCGACATGGTGCCATTCCGCATCCGTAACAACAGTATTGCCGACAAAAAAGCCACCGTTGGCTTCGATCCGGATAGCGCCTGGGGTTCCATTCTGACTTTGAACCCGGAAAGTCCATTTTTGCGTGCCCAGATTTGTACCCCACGAGACGATTGCTTTGTTAAGCAACGTGCTATTGGTGCCACTCCGAATCCAAGCGGAAATGGTTCGATCTCCTGTTCCAGAAATCCCTTTGTAACCGACAATATCGACTTGGTCGTCGACCCCATCAAATTGCAACGCGGCAGAAGATCCGGAAGGGATTGCCGGCAAATCGGTAGTATTCCAAATCGCGCCTCCGACGATTGTTCCATTCCGATTATTCGTAGAACTATCCCCAGCTGTGGTTCCGGCAGCTTCATCAAAAGTCCAATGGCCAACCAAATCACCCCGACATACGAGCGCAGAAAAGACCAACATCAACAAATAGAGTCCATGTAGTTTCATTGAGAAGAGGTGATACCAATTCCAGTGATCTAAGAGAAGAAAAAGGCGTCCAATTTCACTAATTTGATTCGAGACGGCCTAACCACTATGGCCGAGCGGTCAATACTAGCCGTGCAAACTTCATTGGCTGATTGAATGACACTGGTTCAGGAGCCCGCCAACTGCGCATCGAAATACCGCTAGAGTGCTCTTCAGATCCCAAATAGAAGGCAGTTCCTCTTTCCCAATTTTCCAGATCTCGAGAGAATTCGATCACAAACTGAGCGTCATCAGCCGCTAATCTTGCGGCCACCGTCACAACTAGATAATCATCAAGGCTTCCATTATTCTCGAGGTTTTGAAACGACCCTGAAATACCGTTCATTGGATCAGCAAGGGAATATTCGAAAAGCTCGGCGGCGGTTGAACCGTCAAAAGAAAGAGAGTCAGATTTCCCAGGGCTTCCCCCGAGATTAGCACTCGTCCTCCAGTTCACCGCATCGCTCAAATCTGGATTCGAAGACGGTGATATTAAAGTCAGTGAATAGCCATTCCCATCAGCAGGAAGTGGCCAGGGAGCTCGATCATTATATCTAAAGTCTAAAATCGATGTCCCATCAGCTGCATCTAGCGAGAGATTTTCCCCCCCATTATCTAACCTGCCAGTGTAAGAACCAACAACCGGAAGATCATCGCCAAAGGCAGCCTTGAAGCCATCCAGATCCGCTACAAGAAGGAGCCGTTCGCCAGCTTCAAGGATAGTATTATTAGCGAAGCTAAAAGAAATGCCCCCAGTAAAAACCACATCGGCAAGGCTGATGGCCTCGTCCGCAATATTCATTAACTCGATGTATTCCGTGACCTCTAGATCGCCTGTTGGATGATAGAAAATTTCGGAAATGACAAGATTCTCAGCCGATGCTGGGAGGGCCGTCACAAAAGTCGCTTCATTCAAGGCACTCCAATCGGTTCCATCGAAGCTTCTGGTTCGAACCGTCGTAGGACCATTAATCGTCACCGCATCGCCGAGTGTATTGAGAGCAGTCACATCCAACTGCAAGTCCATGCCCATGTCCGAGCTCGTGGAACTCCCGTTATGAAGTTCAATCGCAATCACATTGATTCCATCCACGAAAGCGGACGGTAGGAAAGAAAAGACATCGATATTACCTTCCCTAATATTACTGTCGCTCGATGCGAACGTCTCAAAATTAACAGGATCAGCTGGCATATTATCGCGAGCAATCTCAACCCCATTTAGATAAACAATCGCTCCCCCATCAGACATGACCCGCGCCGTCGCCTCAGTGATCAGATTCGTATTTGTAATCTCAAATTCCTTCCGAAAATACACCGTAATGTTCCTATCAGGATTAATCCACGGCCCACCAAAGGGGTGATTATTGACCGAACCAAAGCCGAGTGGAGCATCCCCGGTAGCCCACAACGAGTCATCATAAGCGGGCTCCCTCCAACTCGTCCCCTGATCGCTCCCATCATCGAGATAACTCCACCCCGGAGCCCCTGCCTCGATCAGGGTCTGATCACTTTTTGCACCATTAATCTTAATTGAATTGGGATGAATCCCGCCGCCCGCAAGACGGGGATCACTTCCATCAACGGTGTAGTAGATATCGCCCGTATCGTTCGTAATGAGCAGCCCGGAACCCGCCGAGACTTTTCCGCCATGTTGGCTGAAGACGGGCGGATCAATCTCTGGATAAAGACCCGCAGCACGAAACTGGCTGATGCTAATCGGAGTGCGCCTAGGGAACCAAGTATTGTATTCTCTTTGGAGTCCTCGGTCAAAATCCACTAAAGTGCGAGGGTTAGAATCAGCGTGGTCTCCCCACCGAGCACTCTCGGCTTTCATTGCTAATCGGATCCCCTGCGCCCGTGCGTCCCACTGGGCCGCACCATTCTCAGGAGTCAGCGCTCCATCATTAAACATGTGCTTGTAGGCCCGATCTGCAAATCGCAGTGCGTATTCCGGATTGTCAGTCAGCCACGCATTGACCGAAGTCGGACGATGCTTCGTTCCCGAGCGAGAATGCGTAATCGAGTTAATGTTCAGATTCCCGGTAGAGAGTCCATTTAGCCCCGCCCGCTCCGCGTCGTGACAAAAGAACATGTATTTCCCGGGTGGATTTACCCGGCGCATTGCACGGACATTATTCTGATCCCAGTCGGTATTTCCGGCATGAAAGTTCAACACCAAATAGTCGATAAAACTATCCATATCGAGATACTCTTCCACGGCTGCAAGGTTACCCGCTTCAGCCGCATCAAGCACCGCCCGCCAACTAGTGAGCATTTGCGAATTTACCTCTGCCGGAGTTCCCTTGATCACTTCGATCCGATTTCCTCCAACGATTCGGAAGCCCTCCCAATCATCCTCTCCCCCGCCAAAACGCTCAGAGGTCCATTCCTCCTCGATCCGTTCAAAAAGGTGATGCATCCCGAAGTAGAGTCCGTTGAAATAGACATGAACTTCATTTTGAAGAGCTTCGGGATAACCCATCGCAAAACGGGCATCGCGAAACCACTGGTCGCGAATATACATCCCAAATTGACGCACTGCTGCCGTCGGGTGCACCCAAGAATTTCCATTGCCCCCTCGCAAAATAATCTGGTTGAAAGTCTCGGTCGGAGCGTCGGAACCAAAGAGTGGGAAACGTAATTTTCCAGCTCCATATTCATTACGAAAAGCGAGGCGAAAGTTATGTTTCCCACGATTAGGATTGCGGGAAGCATTGCCATTCATCCGCATTCCAGCATCCACCTGGATAGGTGAACCGTCAGCAAAATCGATCATTTCCACCGAGACGCGCCGCTCAGATGCTGAGCCCGCATCCTGCGGATTGACTTGAATGCCAGTTTGTTGGTCAAACAAATTCGCAACATCAGTCACGATTGAAATTGTCGGGAGATCTCGCAGAGATTCCTTAAGCTCTTCTCGTGTGTATACAGATCCAACAACATCGGGGTCCATCTGAAAATCACCAGGGATCGTGCTTCCATTTCGTGACCTCCAAGGCAGGGGATAGCCCGGTGGCTTTGCCGGTTGATTCAGAACATCATCAAGAAACAGGTAAGTTTGAGTATCAACATTCGATGCTCGAAATCCCGCTTTGAATGCCGATGCTCGGAGCACTGTACTCGTAGTAACCTCAACCGATGCCGAAGGAGGCGAGGTCTCATTGGCAGAGGTCACCTGTGTCCCATTAAGCAAGGTCGGGCTACTACCATCAGTGGTGTAGACAATTGTAGCTCCAGGAGTTGCGCTTTCAATAGTCACGTCGAAAGGAGCTTCGAAAAATCCACGATCGACATCGAAGGTAGTATCGCGAACGTAGTCTGAAGATTCAATCCCGGCATTTGGAGCTCCAGGAGTAGAGGCAACCAGATAACCTCCAATCACTCCACCGGAAAGATCACGAGTCTCCGCTGTTAATTTAGGGATCAATAAAACATCCGAGCTACCTGTGCTATCGTTAAGCATCTGAAATGCCAAGATATTCTCTCCACTCCGAAGCTTTCCCGCGAAGTCGAGAGGGAAGATTTCCATCGCGTCTCCGTCGCGGATTTCTCGGCGCTGAGTCGAGATCGAATCGAACGCCAAAGGATCCGGCAGATTCGCAGAAGCGACAAGTTCGCCGTTAAGATACGCCGCAAAACCATCCTCATAAAACAACTCCAAAGTCATCTCCACCACCTCGGCAGGGTTATCAACGTCGAAAGGGATTCGGAGATAAGCACTTCCCGCGATCCCACGCATTTCCGAAATTGTATCCCCTCCCGCACCAATGAAATTTGGAAAACTGTAACCATACCCGATCCCAGTTTGGGCAGAGTTCCACCCGGAATCATCAAACCCAATTAAGCGCCACGAATCTTCAATGTCAGCTGGAGGGACCGTCCAAGTTCCCGTCGCAGGCCAAGGAACCAAGGTCTTCGATTCAGTGACCGAATTTGTGCCCGTTCCATAAGCCACCCCAAAAAACTGTTTTGGAAATTCCGGAGTAAATTGGCTTAAAGGCGTAATGCCATCAGTGCCAATCAACGCGAGATACTCACCACCGGCAGAGAGCGAGAAATTGGTATGAAGGTCTCCCTGCGGATCTTTTCGGTCCTTACCCGACGCAAAAATCACAAGATATCCTCCCGCCGGAATCGTCACATCAGGTAACATCCATTGGGTGAGGTCAGAAGCATTGTCCGTTAAATACAAGCCATCTGTTGAAACCGCACTTGCTCCAGAATTGCTTAACTCAATCCAATCCGACGCCTCCCCATCGCTATCCAAATACGATCCATCATTATCAGCTACAAATTCAGTGATGCTGAGCTGCCCGACAGCAATCGCATGAAAGAGAAAGAAGAATAACCATGCGGTCACGGCCCGCCGGCTCAAAGTTAATATCATAAGCGCAGTGAGGCTTAGCGCGACTATCTATCACTGAGCAAGAGTAAATTCATCTAACCGTTCGCTTTACCTGGTTTGCTCTTACCGAAGACTGATTTTAGATCCGTCACTTTAGTTAAGACGACTCGTCCGTTGCGCTCGCTTGTAGTTCCCGTCAAAATGATCGGAGTCCCGACATGGTAAGCCAGATTAAACCCATGAAAATCACCAAAACTGACCTCAATCCGAACGGGTGACTTACCAGAAACATCAATGTAGAAAACCTTCGCTTCATCGAGATTATCAGACATCCGTAGACGCCCTTGGATCGTAATTGTGCCTTTCCCAGTTTTTACCCAGCTCTGGAAAGGCCGTTCCTGATATTCATCAAACTCGCCGCCATCAAGACCCGGCAGTGGGGTCGAGGAATTCGCAAAAGAATCCGAATTGACTCCGAACTTTTGCAGTAAAGAAAGATGAAGTCGCCCAAGCTCCTGATTCTTGGAATAGCGGAGGTAACGTCCAGTCTTGAGCTTTCCTCCTCCCTTTCCAGCAAGCACGATGGGAATTCGCTGGGCCGTGTGATTGTCACTGTGACCCATCCCAGATCCAAAGAGAACAACACTGTGATCGAGCAATGATCCACTTTGATCCTTATAAGATTTTAACTTGGTCAGGAGGTAATCAAATTTTTCCATATGCCAGAGGCTGATCTTGAGAAGAGCATCGATATTTTCCCGGCTAAAATTACGGAAGAAGTGTGAGAGATAGTGGTGCTGCTTCCGAATCCCAAGGAAATCAAAAATCATTCGGCTATTACTGTTGCCAAGCATGTAGCTGATACAACGAGTCGAGTCGGTCCACAGCGCCATCGCCATGACGTCGAGCATCGCTTCGACTTGTTCGTTAAGATCTGCGGCACCCTCGGGGCGTTTGAGACTTGAGAAGTCAACTCCGTTCGGCCCACTCACGGGCGTCATCTTTTCAAGCCGTTGTTCCGTTTCGCGGACCACCGTGAAATATTCCTCCAAAGTTTCTTGGTCCTCGCGCCCCGCTTTCCGCTGGAGAGACTTGGCATCATCGCGCACGCGATCAAGAAGGCTAGAGATTTCAGCCCGCTGATTAACATCGCGCATCGGATTCCGAAATAGGCGATCAAAGACCAACTGCGGATCACTCTCGCGCGGGATCCGGTCGCCCTTCTCGTTATAGGAAATATAACTGCAATCGATCTGGTTTGTAAAAAGTCCCTCGGTCGTAAGCTCGAGTGAACGATGCGCCGTGTCGCCGCTGATCTGATCTGCGATGAGCTGATCGACCGAAGCCGATTTTTTGTTCTTGTGATGTCCGGCAAGGAAGCGTCGGGTCGAATTACTGTGTGATGAGAAGCCGAAGTCCCCCATGTTATCGAGAATGAGCAAGTCGTCCTTGTGTTTCGAGAAGGGTGCCATCAGCGGTGACATGCGAAAGTCATTCTCCTTTCCTCCTTCGATATTCCACGAGGGAGGATGAACGCCATTCGGTTTGAAAAGCGTGACGAAACGAACCGGTGGCTTCGACTCGCCCGCCAGATTGGTCGTAGCCGCCTTAGCGCTGTTTTCCATCAAGTTGAGAAATGGCAGTGGCACCAAGGCACCAGCGGCTCCCCGCAAAAAGGTCCGGCGCTCGATGTTCCAACTCTTACTCATCGTTCTTATCTCTACCTATAATGATTCTTTCCCAAAAAGGAAGGCTGGTTATAGCATGAGCTGATCAATCGCGCCCTCTTGCGAGAGGCGATTGCGCTGCATGGTGAGGTCGAGATCTCCGTAATGCTTGATCGGGTTGCCGTAAGTGTTGAGCAAGGTGGTATACCAGTTACTCAGGGTCTTGTGGCCTTCGGTGCCATGGAAGGGCAGACGGATGTAACGCCCGGCGATATCGAGTTTGGAATTCTTTCCGCTCATGATCACCATGGGCGCCTCGGTGTCCGGACCATGGTGGCCGGATCCGGTCTCAGGCATGTAAATGATCGTGGTGTTGTCGAACATCGTGCCTTTGCCTTCGGGAATGGCCTTGAGCTTGGTGACCAAGGTTTTCACCTGCTTCATGTGATGCGTCTTGATGACGTCACGAATAAACGCCGAACGACCACCCTGTCCGTGACCGACCGCGTGGATATTGGTCTTCTCATCATTCTCGGGAAGTGACGTGATGTCTGTTCCCAAGTCATCGATGGTGTAAGTCACCACGTTCGTCAGACCGGAAGCGAGCGCGGACACGATAATATCGGTATAGGCAGCCTGCTTTTGCGGCAGGGTCGCATCCGAACCACCGTTCGCGTGAATGGGGTCGATTTCAGGTAAGTGCTCCGTGATGACATCACCCAAGGCAGCGACTTTGGTATTGCGGTCGCGGATCGATTGGAGCGAGTCAACCTGATCGCTGATCTTCAGCCGCTCGTCACCATCAAGCCCATTCAGCCTTTGGGATTCCTGGCCGTGGAGGTAGCTCAACAGCGCGTTGTCGGAAGCCACTTCGTCGGTGTTGGTGACCGACTTAAACAACTCGTTGTAGGCCGTCATGGGATCGGCGTAGCAGTAGTTACGCTGCTTGGGAGCAGGCGCGGAATAACCGGAGACAATTCCCGTCCGGTGGTCGCGTCCGTGAGGCACCGCCAGCGACATTTCAATGTGCCCAAAGGGCGAGGGAAACAACTTCGCCAATTCAAAGTCGATCGTGGCCCTCTTGATGTTGCTGAGGATATTGCGTCCAGCTTTGTAGGCCCCCATGCAGCCGGAGTAGGAGTAATGCCCTCCCCCGCTCACTGACATCGAGATCCCGTGAAGGATGGTCATGTTCTCCTTGTGGCCATCCAAGGCATTGAGCCAGCCGGGCAGCTCGTGCTTGTCGAGGCCCACTTCAAAGGCCTCCTTCTCTTTGTGCTTCTTGAGTTCCTCCTCAGAAAACGAAGGCAGCCCAAATTGATTGGTCAGATTGCCATTCGATTTGCGCACAAAGACAAAGCGATGCGGAGCACTGGCCACGCCATCGGCTGGAGCCGCGAGCAATTGGTTAAACGACGGGGTCAGCGCCAGCCCGGTGGTGCCGAGCGCGGTCGTCTTGAAAAATTCGCGTCTATTGAGAGCCATCTTTATCTTTGGGTTTGCGGTAAATGAAGGAATCGGAGGTAAGAAGGGAAATGACTACGGCGTCAAAACTACCATTGCTGTCCAGATAGGCTTTATCGGCGTCGATCAGCGCCTTGGAATCGGCCAGCGTCTCGTTGCGCCCGAGGAAATAACGGAAGGCATGACGAATGATCGACTGGCGGACTTTGTCAGACTTCGCGAGACGGTCGATGAGGTCAAAGGCATCCTTGACGTCGCCGTCCAACTTCTTGTCATCCGTTCCCTTCAGCACGCCGCGCGCATCGACCGGCAGGATCTTATACTCCGCCAGCGAAGCACCAAACTTATTGAGTGTCTTGCGATCGGCTTTTTTGATCAGATTGTCGGGATGCTCGAGGTTTTCCTGAAGACGGAAGCGTCCGAAATCATCGTAGTTTTCGAAGGGAAAACCCAGCGGGTCCATTTTCTGGTGGCAGCGCCAGCAGTAAGTGTCGCCAGTACGAACCTCCATGCGCTGGCGAAGCGTCTTTTCCTTGTTCGGATGAATCACGGCATCGACCGTGATCGGAACGTCGGGAATGGTGCCGGCCAGGAGCTTTTCCCGGATCCATTTACCCCGGTGGATCGGGTCGGTCTCGAGATTCTGGGAATGAGCGATGAGCCAGGCGGGATGGGTCAGGATCCCTTTGCGGTTGGGAATCTTCGCAGGCTGGTTGGTGGGATAGTCCCAGGTCCGCCAGTCGAGGTTCCAGTAGGTCGTCACCTGTTCCCCACGCATCTGCTGCCCGGACCGGCCGAGCACCGGGCCACCGTGCCAGAAGCCCATCCCGTTTTTCATATAAGGCAAAGCGCCGGATTGCCCTTCGCTAAAGTGCAGCTCAAGGCCGTCCATCATCTTTTGCAACTTCCTGAGAATCTTCGGGTGATCCCCCTTCTTCTCGCGCTGGAATTCCCAGTGCTCTCTCAGGAAAGCCTCGTGCGGGGCAACGTCTTCCGGCTTCCATTCCTTCCAGTCGGCGTCTTTGAATTTGTGGTAAATGCTTTTCAGCGATTCGGATGCGGCCGTCATCGACTCGTTGTCGCCGTTGTGAAAAATGTAGAACTTGTCGGTAGTCAACAATTCTTCAAACACCCGCTCGTCCTTCTCGAGAAGATGTTCAACCAGCATGTCCGCCTCTTCGATCAGTCTGCTGACGGCCTGTTCATGGCGACCGGCTCCAAAGCGGCTATCGTCCTTGAAGACCTTGAGGGCCTTAGAATAGCCGAAGAAGTCACGGAAGAACCGCAACTTCCGGATCGGTTGGTTCGTCACACTGGAGTTGAGGTTGGCCGCCTGTACCCCTTCATCGATGATCGTCCATCGGTCGCGGCGCTTGAGCATCCGGCGGATTTCACGTTCGTAGTCCTCGCGGGTCTTGAGGCGTCCATCCTGAACCGCTTTCGCCAGTTCCTCATCGGGACTGGAATCGGTCAACGCGTAGGCGAGAGCGTAACTCGCATCTCTCGGCGACATCATTCGCCGACCATGTTCATCCGCGGCACCCGCGCCAAATTCGTGGCGGTAGGCAAACTCGGTATTCAAGATCAAGGACTCGATCAGCTTGGCCATGGCCTGCTGCCGCCCGATCTTGGCCATGAACAGTTTGAGCAATTCCCCGTTCTCGGCCCGCTCCGATTCACTCGGCGGACGCTCCAAAATCCGGGCATACAACTCATCGATCAAGGCCCTGATCCCGCCGTCATCCGCACCCGCGGCCGACTCACGCTCCTTCTTGAAGGACACGGTCCAATCGGACACACACTTTTCAATGATCGCCTGGTAGCTGTCACCCTTCTTGCGATGCTTCTTGATCGTCGCCGTAATCACTCGCATCTCCTCATCGTTCAAAGGCTTGTATGCCGGGGCCGGACCCCGTTTCCTCGCTTCGCCGTAAATCAGATTCATATCCCAATGATCCCAGAACACCTTCATCATGGTGATCCGGTTCTGAATGCGATTGGCGGAGACGCCTTGCCTGACCCAGTCGCCTTCGGCTTGCAGAATGATCTTCTCGTAGTCTGAACGCTGCTCCTCGAGATAAGGCGTCCAAGGCGAGCCCTTGTCATCCTTCATCTCCTTGGACTTATCCTCGGCGACCTTGTCTGGGGTCTTTTTGTAAGTCGCCATGCTTCGGAAGACCGCCTCGACGTCCTGCTTGTCCTGGCTGTTGAGGAACTCGGAGCGTTGGATGCGATAAGTTTTTTCCCCGGGGAACTTCCTTTTCCGCATCCCTGGGAAAGGGATGTCAACACGCTCAATCCTGGGCAGCAGCGCCTCGTGCTTGTCGCCATAGATCTCCTGTAAAAGATGATCCATAGAGCCCTCGGCGGACAGGAAGTCTTCGCGTGACCGCAATGTTTCCCGGTGCCGCAATTCTACTTCCATCAAGGCATACATTGCCGGATACTGCGACTTCATCACCGACGCGGACGACATGTGCCCGGCGATCCGCTTGGCGTTGCCCACCATCGTCAAAAGGTGTCCAGTCGTAAGCCCCTCCTTGCCATAGTAGCGCACGCCGACCTTCTCGGGCAGAAGGAAGGGATTGGTGATGGTGCGGCGGAACTTGTTGCCGTGCTCGGTCTTCGGGCTCCAGTGGATCCCGCTGTCACCTCGGACATTGTGCGTGGTTCCGTAGATTTTCCGGATCGGCTTGTAATCCAAAAGACGATTCGTCTTCTCGCTGAAAATATACTCACTGATCATCCAGCGACGGTCGTGGGTGTAAGCCGGGAGATCGGCATGCTTGCCGGAGAAGAGCTCCTCGTGTTTAAGGACATTGCCAAACTCAAAGCGCTGAAGCTTTTCGGCGAGCGCCTTGGCCGCATCACCCGTCAACTGGCTGTCCAACCACTGCACCAGGACCTTCCGTTCAGCTTCGCTGGGTTGCTCGGCCTTCTCCGGAGGCATGTCTTCAAAATGAACCGCCTCGCTGGCCAGCGCATACAGCTCCTGCAAATCAACCGGGTCAATTGTTTCCAATTTATCGAGCCGAATATCCCCCTTCTGTTTCTCCGGCCCGTGACAGGAAACACAGCGGGTCTTCATCACCTTCAAGGCCCGGTCGTGCAACTCGCTCGGGTTCAGATCAATCTTCTTCTCTTCAGCATTCGCTGCAAGCAGACCCAACACTGCAAAGCCCGCTGCCTTAAAAGCCCGGCAAGGATAATTCGCTATTGAATGACCGCTCTTACTCATCGTCCTTACTGGTGGCTTCAATCATGGTCTCCTGGAATGGCACGCTGTTTGCGACCTGCTGGAACAGGCTAAGCCAGGTTCCTTTGTTCTCACAAAGGTTTTTCGTGATAGCATTAACGACCGCCTGATCACTTCTGGTCAGCTTTCGACACAGCGCATAGGACAGGGTTTGCTCAACAATATTACGCACAATGACTTCCTGCTGACTGGTCAACAGGATCGATTTGAGCTCGGCGAAATTCTTAAAGGTCTCTCCGCTCGGCAGCTTTCCGGAACTATCGATTGTCGACGGCTTTTGCTTCAGACGTTCCGATGAATGAAGGAATTGTCCATTCTTGTCATAGGCTTCCAAAGCGAATCCCAGCGGATCGATTTTTACATGGCAACGAGCACAGCTGGGGTTGCTCCGATGAGCTTCAAAGCGCTCTCGAAAGCTCAGGTTTTCACCACGTGGGCTTCCTTTGATCGGCGGCGTATCCGCAGGCGGCTCTCCAACTTCCACGCCCATGATCCGCCGTAGCATCCAGGTGCCTCGTTGGATTGGTCCCTGGTTCATCGTCAGGATGCCAGGCATGGTTAGAAGTCCCCCCCGACCTTCGGCATGCACCAGTTCGAGTTTCTGGTTTGGGGTGCGCTGACGCTCGATCCCCTTCGCCTTAGTGTAACGCTTCATCCGCTGGCGGTCCTTGCCATAAAATCCGGAAGTCCCTTGATTCACGAAGGTCACCTTGGAGTCGATCAACTCCATGACCGGTCGATTGTCGGTGAAGAGGTAGTTCAAAAAATCAACCGCCTGGGTCTTCAGAGCGTGATGGCGGATGGGATCTTTGCCCACCAATTCATCGAGACTATCAATCCCCAGCCACTGGGCACCGAAGCTCTCTGCCAAACTCCGGGCCTTCGGAGAAGCCAGCATTCTGACAACTTGTTCATTGAGAACTTTCTCCTCACCGAGTGAACCATCAGACGCCAAACGTGTGAGTTCCTCATCGGGCCGATCTTCCCATAAGAAATACGAAAGCCGCTCCGCGAGTTCGAAGGAATCCACGGCCTGCTGCTTACCCGCTTCCCCTTTCATCAAAAGCCCCCGATAAATAAAGGCCGGCGACATCAGAATGGCTTTGAGTTCAAACTTGGTCGCAGCAAGAAGCTCCGCACCTTTCTTGCCCGCAATTCCCACGAGGATTTTTGAGAGTTGTTCCTCCGTAAGGGGACGACGCAAGGCACGAGGCGCAAAGGTCCGAATAAGACGCTCGGCTTGTTCAGGCGAAAGATCATCCGACTGCCATTCATCGGACAATGAAGCGCCCATCAATTCACTGAGTTGCGCCCGGCCACTTTTTGAAAAAAGCTTTTCAAGGGCCGCATTGCCCAGATGAAGATACTGGTCCCAGAGATTTGGCGAGAGCCGTGCCGCATGCGTGTCATTAATAAACCCGCTGGCGCCCGGCGGGTCGGTGGGCAGGAGTTTGAGCACCAGCGATGAATCGCTCACCACCGTCTGTTCGGCCTCGACCACCGCAACTTCGAGATCAAATCCAAAAAGCGACCGCAGGGTATTGCGATACTCCGGGCCGGAAAGACGACGCGGTTTAAAAACGGTCGCCTTCGCCTCGATGCTCGCTTGCGAGCGCTCCTGATACCAGTTGACGATTGTCTTTTGATCCTCCTCGCTCAACGGCGTCTCATCCTCCGGCGGCATCTCCCCCGCTTCAATGACCTCGACGACTGTCTCCCAAAGCTCGAAATTCGCATCAGCATCCTTCTCTATCAGGATCTTGGAAAAATCGACCTTCCCCTTCACCTTCTTCCCCCCGTGGCACTCCAGGCAATTTTTCTCCAGGATCGGACGCACCTTATCTTCGAAACCCATGAGCGGGGCCGTAAGCATAAGCGCCATCAGGAAAAATCGCATGAAACGATACTACCGCAGAATAGCCCCCCTTCTCTCAGGAAATTATATTCTCCCCAGCCCTGCCCACCAGCAGCAATTCATCTGTTTTTTGGTCATAGTTAAGACATGCCACAATACTGTTGGGGAGAACAAGGAAGCGCACACCAATCCACTACCCGAGCTGAGTCAAAGTTTGAATGATAATTATGAATCCTAACCTGAAGTCAAAGATCGCTCTCTGGCAGTGG
>UPTG01000906.1_pt1 | contig 23134 bp, 44 predicted proteins | sample 2160121 | NCBI WGS metagenome assembly UPTG01 (sample SAMN06266255, study PRJEB28933) | marine metagenome | isolation source: Columbia River Estuary | place: USA:Columbia River Estuary, USA | collected 2014-07-27
TCAACAATATGACCAATCCAAAGATTTGGATTAGCATCCATATCTTTTTTAGACTTTTCGTTGATTGATTTGATGTGGTTGACTAATTCAATCATTAGGCAGCCTCTCCAAAGAGTTTATTCATGTTTTTAAACACTACATTGTAAGCATTTACTTCATATGACCAATTCTCAAAGAAATCATCATCGTCATCCTCTGACGCACAATGCTCTTCCCACTTGGAATTCATAAATTCCATACCTGCTAATGCATCATCATCACCGCAAAAAGCGATTGTTTTCCATGCATCTTCAAAAGTTGGAGTATCTTCGTAAAAACTAGGAATTCTAAACATATTTAACCCTCTCTTTTATTGAATATACTTATAGTATACATCAAAACGAGGATTTGTCAAGTTTTTAGATGTTTTTTGTTGTGTCGAATTCTGTTTCGATTTGAATGCCTTTAGGTCGACCATTTGTGCTAACACCTAGGATACCTTCTGCATCTGCTCTCCAAATACGAAAAGGTTTTTGTCCTGTTAATGTCAAGTCTTGCCCATGTGTCCACCTTCCGTGTTGCATAAGAATCCAGTCACCGACTTTTACATCTTTTTGTTCTGGTCCGACTGCATACACTTCAGCCCATCTGGCTCTAATACCATGTTCTTTGCCATTATCGTCAGCAATTATGATACCACCAGAACTTGTACGTTCACCCCTTTCGAAGTTCACTACAATGACGTTATCTCTTAACGGTCTTAGTTTTTCCATGTTGTTACTTCTTTTTTGGTTGCTTGTTTTTACTTGTAGGTTTTGAAACTCGTTCATTTTGCTCCTGCTGATTAAGTTCACTTTGTCTAACGAAATTTCCCTCTTCGTCTTCTACCCAAGGGTCATCTTCTTTAACTGCTTTAGGCTCTGGTTCTTTTGTGGTTTCAGGTGTTGGTTCAGGTGTTGGTTCAGATACTGGCTCTTGCCAATCGTCTTCGACTGGTTTTTCTACCTCTTCTACTCGTGTTTGTCTAATTTCTGGAGTATCATCATCTGCCTTAATTCCACCTTGAACTACGGCTTTTGGGTCGTTTCTATTATAATGTTCTCGTGCAAGTTCGTCTGCACTTTTTACAATTCTTCCACCTTTACCAAGTTGGTCACCACGTGCGTTTGTCTTTGTATTGCCAATAGTAATATTTTTTTCTTGGCGTGCCATCAATTTCGCTAAATCGATTTCAACTCCACGCATACTTTTACGGTTTGCCATTTTTACTCCTCGTTTAATTCAAATATACTTTGAATAAGTTCTTTTAATGATTCTTCTGACCTAGACAGTTTTTGTTTTGGCTTGATGAATGGATTAGTATTTGTATATTCATTATGTATAGTATTAGCACATCTAAGTACTAACTTTTCTTCTTCATTACTCAACTTTCGTTTAGTATTAGGAAACTTGATTATACCACTTCTGTTCATCTCAAAAACTCGTTTATATCTAATTCGTATTTAATGCTATCAACTTTATGTACTCCGATAATATATAATACATAACTTGCAACACTCGACCCTCTGCCGACACCCCATACGATATTATTCTTTCTTAGGGTATCAATAATATAGATGCACACTTTAAGTACGTCTATTATATTGTATTTATCATATAGATTTAGTTCTTCGTTAACTCTATCAATAGCATGAGCAGGAGTTCTGTCTAAAACATAAGATTTTATGTCTAAGTTCTTATATTCATCAGGAATAAACCAATTCTGTTGATTAATTCTATCAAATTCTTCTACATCAAGTTGAATAGTTTCAAGTTTTTCGAGTTTTTGGAATTCAACATAATTCTTCTCTATGGCTTTGTTGTATTTGTCAAAATCGACATTCCAACTCACTTCTTTTATTTTAGAAGTGTCCATTCCAGACATAACCATATCATATAGGTCATATACATCATATATAACTCGACCATATTGGTCAATCTTTAATGATTTCTGGTTTCCAATCGCTGATTTCAACTACTTCCCCACCTTCATCTTCTAATTTAAGTTCACCAAGAATTGCTTTTTCTAAGTCATCTAATATTGTATCACTTTTGGGTACGGATGTCAAGTTAGATTTTGACATTTGTTCATTATCTTCGGTATCTGTAGAATTTCTGCACCACCAAGGAACATCATAGTAATAATCATCAGATTTTATCCAGTCTTTTGATGTTGGTAATGCAGGATAGACATCATCTGCATGGGTGTATGAAATTACAGGGTCAATACCTTTACTTCCTACCTTAACTGAAATTACTTCGATATATTCGCTTACTATTGCATTTAGTTTTGAATGTAACATCATAGCAATTACATCGTTTGCTGGTGGATGAGGTAGTACAATGACTTTGTTATCTATATTCGCCATATTTACTTTAGCAGAAGGATGAGTTATTACACTTTGATGCATTAGATTTTCAATAAAGAATTTTATCTTCAAAAATGCGGCATTACTCTTTGCGTAGTCATTTGATAACCAACCGAATTCTACCTCAACCTCAAATATGTCACTCATTAACATTGCAGTAGTTTGAATTAGTGTTGCACTAAATTCACCCTTATAAGTTGAAAAACTTTGGGTTGTATATCCTATATCCATGTCAGTCGTTATTCTCCTGGCTTAAGTCATCATCGGTTATATCATATTGTGTGGGAATTTTACCTTGAGTGATTTCAAATCTTTGCTTTTCAAGTTTATCATATAATGTCATTTTTAAATTATCTAAGTAAAAAAGCAATTGGTCAACAACTCCATCTTTTCCCATTGAATATGCAATATCTATCTTTTTGTGAAGGTCTTGGATTTTTTCATCCAATTCTTCTTCTGATAGTTTTTCTAAATTTTCATCTGAGTCAATCATAATATTATTTATATCCTAATGTACTATACTTGTTATAAGTCTCCGTCTTGTCGATTTTCACTATAATGAACATCAAATGAACCACCAGGATAACGTGATTCTAATTTGTTTACATTTTCTGCGATTACTTCATTAGGGTCTAAGTTCAGTGAACGACACGCATTCATCCAATACCAAATAATATCACCAAGTTCCCTTTTCGCATGAAAGATAGTGTCTTCATCTAGTGGCTTACCTTGAAAGCAAACTTTCTTTGGAATTTCTGCAAACTCACCACCTTCGGCTGCCATACCAATTGCACTATTTAAAAATAATGGAATATTACATCCAGTAGTTTCTGATAGTTCGTCTAATCGATTAATAAATGGAGTGAGTTGATTTGCTTCGTCACTAGTCACTGCTTGGACGAAGTCTTGGTAAGACTTTAGATTTACTTTGTTTGACATTGAATATATCCTCTTATAAATGTTAATATATATTATTATACATCATTGAGAAGATATATACAAGTCTTTTATTAATTAATTTTACAGTTTCGAGGTTGCGACCCTCGTGTAACTGATTAGTAGTCCTCTTTTATCTATTGTCTTGTACATTGACACCTTGAAAAAAGAAGGTTGCTACATTAATTTTTTAAACTCATAAGTTCTTACAAATATTTAGTATAATGTATAAAAATGCCGCCATTATAGCGACATTTTATGTAGTTTTGGTGGTTTTCTAGTTACATCCAGAAATACAGATAGATAATTGCTCATATCCTGCCACGTCTCTTACAATGTAAAGAATAAGCATATATCCATAGAATTCTATAATTCCCATGTTGTTACCTTCTCATTTGTGCGATTTCAATAGCCTGTTCTTTTTGGTCTTCAAAGACAGGCACCATATTACTTTTATGCATCGTTGCGATACCAAGTAATTTTCTTTCACCAGTATACTTCATAGGTTCTTTGCGTGTGGCATTACCAGCAATCCTGTTATTCATACTAGGAACTTGTTGTGTCTCTCGTACTTGAGGTGGTTTGTATGTATTTTTAGGATTTGGCAATTGTTTAGGTGCTTTGTATTCACCACGAACATACGCACGATAATCTTCAAACTTCTCAAACTGTGCGGCGTGTATATTCTTTCTACGACAATCTTTATTGTGTCGTTTCCAGTCAATCTTAAGTTGATTTTCTTGTGCCACAGAAAGAGGTTTCTTTTTTCTCTTTTTGTAGTTAGTTGTAGTCATGCCAGGACCTAATAAATGCATACTCACTCGAATACTCCTTATAATTTCTTACTCACTTGTTTCAACACTTTCATCTGTGATTGGAATGTCTTCATTCGGTTGATGAAAGCCTATTGCTAGTAAAAGTCCAAGAATAAGTGCAAAAAATACTCTATTCATGTTCACCACCATCACCACGCAATGTATAAAATATTTGTGGTTTGCGTTTAGCGGCTTCAAATGTTGCTACTGTTAAACATACTGCACCTAATAGTAATGTGTGTATTAGTATGTTAGCACCTAGATACATCCAAGTACCTGTCATTGCAGTAAACACTATGCACCACATCCATGCTAATATTTGCATCACCATATGGCGTACTCTTAAATCTTTGATATTACTTAATGGATTCTTTTCACTATCCATTATTAAATTATACCAGTCAATTATAAAACTTGTCATTAAAACTTCTTTCTGTTACTTCTGTTGTGTTGGCCCGCTCTACAGGATTCGAACCTGTGACCTACTGCTTAGAAGGCAGTTGCTCTATCCAGCTGAGCTAAGAGCGGATAATTGGTTTAAATTTGTAAAGGGGTTCTTTTTGTTAGAGTGTACATCTTGAGTAAGATGTTATTAACGCTATCTTCAGTGAGATAGCCGGCGACTGTATCATTTGGATTAGTAATACCAGGAAGTGATGTAAATTCATCTTTGTGCAATACTGCAATTTCGTACAAGCCTTTATCACCACCATATGATATATCATTTTGAATGATGCTTATTTTGTACTCATTGCCAAAACCAATGGTAGCTGCTACTCCAGTAGGAGTTGTTGTGTTGTCCCATTTTACATCTTTTAGTTTAAGCATTGTTATTTTCCATTGTTACTAATTGTTTTTCAAGTTCTGTTATATATTGTTCTAGTGTGCTTATTGTTGTATAGAGGTATCCAGTAGCACTTGGCTTGATACGGCTTTTGAACACCTCTATTAATTCTTGCGAAACTTCTATCTTGTTAACAATTTCACTATATTCCAGATTCATTATTTTAAGCCAAATAAGTCCTCAAAGGCTTGTGCTGCTGTTTGTTTCGATTTACTTTGTTTAGCAACTGGTTCTTCTAAATAAGGTTGTTTAACTGTATTCACATAATCAATTTCTTCCAAAATTTCAATGCGTTCCTTAACTTTTTTAAGTGCCATACGGACTTCCTGGCTGTTCTCTTCTTTGTTCATTTCATCTTTGATGATTTCCACAATTTGTCTACTACTAATCATATCCGCTCTTCCTTGTTTTAGTGTTATTAGTATAACACAATAGTCGCATCTCTGTCAACTATTTATTTTATCTTATATATACTGTTTACCTAAGATAATAAATAGTAATATACTTTGTTAATGAAATCGACTATTCCAACAACAATGTATACATTATACGACATACACATAACTAAGTCAACACTTTTTTAAGGAAAAATATGAAACATTATAACTTCGAACATACACCGGATAAGCTACCACCAATGACTGGCATAGGCTGGTTACTAAACAATAGAATTATAGATAAAGCAGTAGAAGGAACTACACAAAACTTATTAGACTTTTACAGTTTTAAGTATAGACGCATACCACAGGTATCTTCAGATGATTTTGTTGAATTGTGTAATAAGGGAATAGATGCTGGATTTAAAGGTTTATTAATGTGTAAGCAAGGTATAATATTAAATAATTTTGTAGAAAAATCTAAACCATATTGGGATACTGAATATAAAGACTGTGTAATTGTAGGACATATATTAGACCGAGGTGACGCATGGTGGCAAATACACCCACAAACAATGTGGATAGACTTAGAATGGTGGACTAGTGTAGGCAAGCCAGAATTTGGAGACTTTGAAGAAAATGTAGAATGGACTGCAACTAACATTGAAAGAAGTGAAGAAACATTAAGTGATTGGCAAACATATAATCCAGTTTCAATTACTGCTACAAACGAAACAGTAAATGCAGTAGGCAAATGGGCTGGTCATAATTTACTTAATGTAGCAATGCAAGATAATCAAAAAGTAGGAATATGGAATAAAGATCTGCGCCGAGGTAAAGAATATGTATATGGTGAAAATTTAGATCATTATGAAAAGTACATAGCATTGGAAAACAGTTATGGGTTTCTAGATGGTTTGCAGCAAATACCGAAACACTGGATAAAGAAGTACAAGAGCAAATTACAAGTTCTGTATACAGTACTTGTGGAGGAATAAGTCCTATTTCAAATGCATATATAAGAAATCTTAAACCAGGTGGTGAACTTGTATTTTATGATGCTGATCCATTAGCAGTACATATGCAAAATTATATGTTTAATAATTGGGATGGTCGTAATTGGAAACAACTTGTTTTAGATTACATGGAAGAAAATCCAATATTAGGACATCATTTTGCATGTACAGATTTTTTAGGTGAAGTAGATGCATATATAGATGCCTTAGGTGAACCATTTCAAGAATGGTGGAATACTACTGCAAAAACTTTTTTATTACAATTTGAAGAAATTGACTTAATGGACATTAACACAATGACTATGCACTTAATAGATTCAATGCATAGAATAGAAGATGATGAAAAGATTTTTATTGATGTTAGTAATGCTTTTAACTATGAAGTAAATGCAACATTATACAGTAAAAATATTAGATTAAATACAGAAGCAGACTATATTAAATTCTTTGACAATTATAAAGATAAATTTATAGCCAAAGGATTTGTGATACAAAGCATGAACAATCATCCTAAATTTGAATACTTGCCTAAATTATTTCCTTGGCAAAAATTCTAATTGGCGGACCCGAGAGGATTCGAACCTCTGGCCTTTGGTTCCGCAAACCAACGCTCTATCCAACTGAGCTACGGGTCCATTCATTAATATATAACATTTAACCCGATTAGTCAACCATAAAAAAAGGCCGCATAAAGCGACCTTTTTAACTTATTTGTTAAGTTTAAAAACTAACTGTAAGTCCTACACTAACTTCTTTGTCAGTTGATTTCCAATCACTGTTAAGTGAATTAGTCAACTTGGCATTTAATGAAGTAGATGTACCTAACGCAACTTTCGTACCGATAGTAAAGTTTGGTGTTACTTTATCAATGCTTGTAAAGTCACCTTCTACTGATTTTAACATATAGTCAACTTCAGCATATGGGGCAATAAGACCTAGGTCCATTTTACCACCTACAGTTGGAGTGAAATGCATTTCTGATTTAGTAAATGTATCTCCCCAATTGTATTCAGCTTCACCACTTAGGTAAGTACCAACTGGTCCTACATTAAGAACATCTAAAGTTTTTCCAACAGAAACACTATAATCACGGTTAGTTCCGTTATCACTTACTCCTGCTCCAAAATCTAATGATCTTCCCATTGTATACACATCAATTGATCTAGATGTATCGTTAGTTGACAATGAAACTCCCATAGTTGCCGATTCGGCAGCCATTGAGACTGTTGTATTGTCATAGTTATCGGCTTGTGCCGTTCCAGTTAAAGCGACCATTACTGCCGCCGTCATTATAATATTTCTCATAATATTTCCTTGATTTTATTATTATATACTTTAACGCTAATTGCATTATAGTAGCAAGTTGATTCTGTTGCCAGGTCCAACTTGCAAAAACCCCTACATACCTAAATTAGGCTGCTAATGCCATTTCTGGCGAATAATTGTCATTTGCAATTATAAAGTTTGTTCGCGGTAACGGCGCTTACATCCCGGCAACTCCCTTTACCTACTAGCTACCCAGTCGAACCTATTTCAACCCCATCAAAAACACACTATGAACTACTAGTAACAATGTGTTTATGGTGGAGTTGTCCGGTACCGCCCCGGAGTCCTGAATCAGCGTTGAGTAAATTTCAACATTGCGTATTATTTATGATAACACAAAATTAAGTTATGTCAACCGGTTTTGCGTTTATTTGTTGTTTTTTTCCAGAATAATCTCTAACTGCGGCTTTAATGGCATCTTCTGCCAATACGCTACAGTGTATCTTAACTGGTGGCAATGCAAGTTCTTCTACTATTGTTGTGTTTTTAATCTCTTGTGCTTGATCTAGTGTCATACCTTTAAGCATAGTTGTTACCATACTTGAACTAGCAATTGCACTTCCACAACCGTATGTTTTGAATTTTGCATCTTCAATAATGCCATCTTCTGTTACTTTAATTTGTAAACGCATTACATCACCACATGCAGGTGCGCCTACCATTCCAGTTCCGATATTATCTTCCTTGGGGTCGAACTTACCTACATTTCTTGGATTATTGTAATGGTCTAGCACTTTTTCGCTATATGCCATAATTTCTTCCTATTTGAAATACTATTTATCTATAAAGAAGCAAAAACATTCTCTGGTGTTGTTTCACCATATGGATCGCCGTCTTCAGCTGATGCATCTGGTTCAATAAACATTTTGTTAATTACACCGTTCTCAACAATCATTGCATATCGTCTGCTACGCTTGTTAAATCCTACACCACTCATGTCAATTAACTGACCCATGGCTTCTGTAAATGTTCCATTACCATCTGGTAATACTTTAACATTCTTAAGATTATTAGCATCACGCCATGCATTCATAACAAATGAATCATTAACACTGATACAGTAAATGTCGCTTACACCTATATCATAAAAATCCTGTGCATATAATTCAAATCCAGGTAACTGGAATGTACTACATGTTGGTGTAAATGCACCCGGTAAACTAAACACTACAACTAGTTTATCTTTGAAGATTTCATCGGTTGTTAGCTCTGCCCAAGTTGATGGTACAATCTCACAGGAATTTGTTTTACTGTTTGATGGATCTGGTACTCGTACCTTAAATGTAACTGCTGGTACATTGCTATTTTCTTTTGTCATTGTAGACTCCTTTATTTCATTAGTGTAATTATAGTATATTATATTGTATTTGTCAATAGTTTTTGTCTATTTTTAATAAATAGTTATAGTATGTTAGAATCAGAAGCAATGAAAATATCAATGTTATTAGAACCGTTAATAGGGCTAGGAATTACTGCGATAATAGTATTATGGTTTAAAGAAGCTGTAGGAGATTTTGTAGCAAGTCTTCGTTGGAAAATGAAGCCTGGATTTGAACCCGGCGACGAAGTATTCTTAGATGGAGAAAAAGCCACTATTATTAGTATAGGTATGCGAGAAACTATATTTGAAATTGATAATGGTCGTGGTAAGGTGTGGAGATATATCTATAATACCCGCATACCTACACACAGACTGGAGAAATTAATTGTTAAAAAATAATATAGATTGGCATCTAGCAGAATTATGTATAGATGTATCAAAGATAGTATACGAAGAAAAACCAGAAGTAGTTAAATTCCTAAAAGATAACAAAATAAAACATTCAAGTGTTAAATTCTTTGAAAAAGAAAACGCACAAGGTTATGGTATTGTTATGCCTGACTATGTGATCGTTGCTTTTAGAGGTACTGAAGGCGCTCAAATGGGCGACTTATTAGCAGATATCAAGGCTTGGCCTGCAGGTGCAGATACAACAGGTACAGTACATTCTGGATTTAAACATGAATTAGATAAACTATATCCTGAAATTATTAAGTGGTTGGGTAAAAAACTAACTACTAAAAAAATAGTAATTACTGGACATAGTTTAGGAGCTGCAATGGCAACTATATGTGCTAGTAGATTTCACCAAGCAGGTGCAGATTTAGAATTATATACATATGGGTCACCAAAGGTAGGTGACAGAGAATGGGGTAAACAGTTTAATGATATAGAGGCGTATAGATTTGTTAATAACAACGATATTGTTACTAGAGTTCCATTCTTTGGATATTACAAACATGTAGGGCAAATAGAGTATATTACATACGATGTGCATATCAAAACCAAAGTAACATGGTGGCAACGATTTAAAGATAGAATGAAAGGAACTGGTAAAGCTATTACTAAGTTTCAGTTCTTTGATGGGTTATACGATCACTTTGGAAATCAATATATTAAGAAAATTAAGACTCGTAAATAACTTGTGTTGGATCAGTTCCATGTACCCATGTGCCGTCTAATGCTTTAATAACACATTTAGATTTATACTTTTCAACAGTTAACGCTAATTGTTCATCACTTCCTACTAGATCAGCCTTTACAATGTCATAGCAAGGTGTTTTATTCTTATCTATAGCAAGTATAATCATATGTTCTAATCCATTATTACGCCAATTATAACCTATACGAGTATCTGTACCAGTAATAAATCCATCATATCTAATAACATCCCAAAAATTAAATCTGATGTTTTCCGGATCTGCTTCTAATACTTTTTGATTATCAGTCTCGACAATAGTTGTACCATTAACCACAACTGCGTGACCATCAAATACTGTACTATTGTTTTGTGCTAAATTTACAAACTGTTCGTCGTGTATATTCCAACCTTCGATATTGTTACCTTCTTTGTCTCTGTAAGTAACTATATTTTTATGTACAATTACATTAACTCGTAAACCTCTACTAATAGGTTGTACTGCGGCTGGATATTTATTAAATGTTTTATAGTCTGCTACAGTAGGCGAGCTTATTGGATAAATCATTATTAATCCAGGCCATACTGCATTTATTGTTTCTAATTCGAGTCCTAAGTCCAGATCTTGTCTTAGTAAATTAACAAATAGTTCAGCATCACGCTCATCTATATGTTGCATAGCCATTTGACAAGAAAAGTTCTTTTCTCTTTCATCATATTTTTCGTCTATGATGTCTGTTAAAATATGTAGGAATTTACTCAAACCCATACCAAACTTTTTACCTAAACGCTTTGGCACAAAATCTTTCATTCCAAAATCAATCCAAGGATTATACGCTATAGTAATTATACGTTGTAGTATGATTTCTTTATTATAGGTATGCAGAAGCTTTAGTTTCTCATCCTGAGTACTAAGGTTCTGTAACTTTATTATTATTTCTGTTAATAGATGTACTTTACTCATACAACTATTTATGCAATTAAAACTACACTAAATTAAAATGTGTTATACATCTTATGTTTATATTCAGAAATTTCATTAGCTTTTTCATGTTCGCCTAATTGACGAAGTTGCCTGATGCTCATGCAATAACTTCTGTATTCCATTGCTTTTAAAAACTTTTTAAACATTACTTAACTGATCTTTTATATGCTTTAAGATCACCGCGAGCAACTGATCTAATGTCGCCTCTGCATAATCCAATATCATTTAATTCAAAGTCGTTTAATTCCGACAAAGCCTTTTCAGTTGCTCTGCGTCCTTGACTGTTTGTATAAGCACGTTTTAACCAACTTAATTTGTTTGTTATAGTATTAATCATTATTTACTCTCCAGCATAAGCGCCTTTGCTTCTTTGTGATAGCCTTGGCGATGTAACTCTGCAGCTGCTTTTGCACGGCCAACTGTTTCACCGAATGACCAAATTGTCATTAAAATCTTTAAACTTGCGTTTGAAATCTTCTCACAAATTTCGCATGTTTGTTTGTATATTAATGTTGTTGTCATTTTACTGCTACCTTGATATCGATATCTGCAAGACCCATCTTTGGTGCAGATCCTTTGTGTTCTAGCATATAGTTGTAGGCATATTGCCAATCAGAACCATATTCTGTTTTTGCATAAGTCATTAGGGTGTTATTGTAAGCCACACGACTTCTACGTGAGCCATTGAATAATCCCGACCATGCACTAAAAAAAGTGTTAGCCATTTTATATTCTCCGTTATATGTGTGGATGTTTTTGGGAAAGCATCCGTTATTTGCCAGTCTCTCCTGGCTGCTACCACGATACCTCATAATGTATCGCTTGTAAGGCATGGGTTATGCCCTGGTCTTTCCCAGAGTCAGTTAGCGTGGCACTAACTGCCGCTCTTTTTTTCTGAGCCGAGGTCGCTCTGTACTACTTTGTACATGTAACTATAACACAACGTTGTGCCATTTTTATTACACATCTATTTATCTATAATACCGCAGAATCACTTACTTATCTGCTGCAAAGACGCTATGCATGTACAACATAGCTAAATCTTAGTTGTTGTGCTTTCGTATGTTTTGTTAAACTGATTGTTAACGCGAACAAACGTAGTACATTTACTAAGTTGTTTAAGTTTCATTGCACCTGCATATGTACAGGTACTACGCAACCCACCTAAGATTGCTTGTACGGTGTGTTGTACTGCACCTCTGTATGGAACTAGTACTTCTCGTCCTTCGCTTGCACGATAGTCTTTTAGTCCACCAAAATGTTTTGTATTTGCTGCATCACTACTCATTCCATAAAATGCTATAAACTTTTTTTGCTCTATTTTACATTTTTGATTATCTAGATGCATGCCTATTTCATATTCTAATTCATCTGTTTTATAATGTTTGGTAATTACTTCGCCACCACCTTGATCATGTCCTGCAAGCATACCGCCTAGCATTACAAAATTGGCGCCGCCAGCAAATGCTTTAGCCACATCACCACTAGAGTTACAGCCCCCATCAGCGATAATATGTCCACCAAGTCCATGTGCCGCATCAGCACACTCAATGACTGCACTAAGTTGCGGATACCCGACTCCTGTTTGGATTCGTGTTGTACACACGCTTCCTGGTCCAATTCCGACTTTAACGATGTCTGCTCCATTTAAAATTAACTCCTCTGTCATCTCTCCGGTTACTACATTACCTGCTATAATTACTAAATTAGGAAATGCATTACGAACTTTTTTAACATGTTGTGCAAAGTGATCACTGTAACCATTTGCAATATCCATACATACATATTTTAGTTTATTGCTTACTTTATTGTACACGGCTTCTAACTTATCAAAGTCTATTGTTCCTGTACCAATGCTCATAGCAATGTTTTGTGTTCTTCTATTATCTGGATAATCATTGTTAAAAAAATCTACAAGTTCTTCCAATGAATATGTTTTTACTAAACATGTAAATATATTTTGTTGTGCAAGCTCATCTGCCATTTCAAATGTTCCAACACCATCCATGTTAGCAGCCATAATAGGAATACCTTCGTACTCATGTCTGCTGTTTCTAAATTTAAACTTGCGTTCAAGTCTTACTTGTTTGCGTGAACTTAATGTACTACGCTTTGGACGAATTAAAACGTCACTGTAGTCTAATTTTATGTCTTGATCAATTCTCATTTTTACATACCCTATGTCTTAAATCTGTTGTACTGAATCTATGATCTCGTTTATTAAAGTGTAGCTCAATGCCACGCTTACGACATACATCTTTTCCAGTAAATTCTTTTTCTTTATATTCATCGCCTAAAAATCTAACATCTAACTGAAACAGTTCCAGTATGTCAATTAAATCTTGTTCTGTTTGATATGGTACAATCTCATCTACAAATTTTAATGCATTGAGTTGTGCATAACGTTCTACCATTGTTTGTATAGGCTTATTCTTTGTATCTGGGCGATCAATAGTTGGATCGCTTTGTAATCCTACAATTAAAACATCACAATTTGCTTTTGCTTCTCTAAGCATGCCTATATGACCTGCGTGTAACAAATCAAATGTACTACATGTAAATCCTATTTTCATATTATAATCCTAAAATTCCGTATGCTTCGTATGGAAGCCAATGTGTTTTCATCCGTTCTGGGTGCCATAACACTGTTATCATATTGTCTAATTTCCAACTTTCACAAAATCCATACTCATCTGTTGCTAATACTGTTGCACCCGTGGGTATAGTTTTTAGTACTTCTTCATGTCTACTATAAACTTCAACATCACTACCCTTATAGTTTACACTATGATTGATGTGATGTCTACCGTTTTCTTCTAAAGATCCACCATGAGCAACCGTCAGAAACTGACAGCCTCTGCTGATTCCTAATATTGGTTTATTGTATAGTTTTGCTAAATCTAACGTGTGTTTCTCAACTCGTAAACGATTTTCATTGTATTGCCAGTTTCCTGGTATCATACTATTGCCGCCTGTAAACACTACTAAGTCACTATTAACTATTGTATCTGTTCTATAATGCTCTAAATGGTTTGGTATTGGTAACAATGTATGACCTGAAAACATTTCATAAAATCCATGATCAATGCTATCGTACGGTCCGTTTCGAAATTCAATCACACGTTGCGTGATTGCTATTTTCATTTAATTGTTTATTCTGCTTTTTCTATTGTGACATCTAATGGAAATTGGTTTTTCCGTGCGTCAGTGATAGTTTCCACACATTTTTGTTCAGCTACTTCGTAACTGTATGTGCCTGCAATGCCTCGGCCCTTTTCGTGGACTTCAAGCATCACGGAGTTTGCTTGTTCCGTTGACCTATTATAAATTGTCAGTAAAACATTTACTACAAACTCCTGTGGCGTAGAGTCATCATTTAACAATACAACATTGTACCGTGATGGTGGTTTTAATTTAGTTATTTCTGCTACGCTACTTGATGATGCTTGAGTCATTTTTTTACCTTATATTAGTCAATTTTAATAGTTCGTGGTTTCTTTTCGTCTGGAATATTTTGTTCCAATGTAACTACTAAGATACCGTTATCTAGCTTTGACGATGTTACTTCTACATAATCAGCTAAACTAAATTCTTTTGTAAAGTTTCTAGTTCCAATGCCTTTGTGTAAATATTCAATCTCTTCCTCGATTGGTTTCTTTTCAGCGTTAATTGAAAGTGTATTACCGTCTTGTTCGATTTTTATCTCGTCTTTATTAAAACCTGCTACTGCTAGGCTAATTGAATAGCTAGTGTCACTTTCCTTTACAATGTTGTAAGGTGGGTAACCGCCTGTGTTTGTTGCGAATGCATTTTGCATTTCATCAAACATACTATCAAATCCTATTGTAGTCTTATAAAAATCTGGAAGATTTAGTGTTGTTAATCTAGTCATATCTTTTCTCCTTATATTAAGCAAGATTATTTAGAACCCTTTCGGCGTTCTATGTATACGGTAGGAATCAGTCCTGTTGTATACATTGTTATTTATCCACATTTGTGAACAAATTCAGTTATAACGTATTAGTATAGTCTTTTCTTTACGATTGAATCTTTAGCTATTTCTCTACGCCTTCTAGCTCGGCCTGCCGCCTCTGCTTTAAGTCTTTTTTCAGTGTTGCTAACGAAGTATCTGCGTTCGCGTACTTCATTCATAAGTCCAGTTTTCATAACTAACTTCTTAAGTTTTCTCATAGCTTGTTCTACATTGCCATTTCTAACTTCTACAGATAGTCCAGGACCAAACTGAGGTTTGTCGTCACGTTTATTATTTCTATTATAGTTTCCCATGTTTACCTTTATTGTATTTTACCAGATACTCGATTGTTCTGTGATGATATTTGCTCGTATTCTACTTCTAGTATACTAGCAAATGTATTTAGCAATTCCCTTGCAAGGTCTTGCCGCCCACGTTCTCTACCACGCAAAACAACTGTAACTGTTACTTTGTTATTTTTATCCAAAAATTTACGAGCTGCTTTAGCCTTAGTCTCTAAATCATGTGTATCTATGTTTAGTCCCATACGCACTTCTTTGGTCTCTACAACGCTTTCTCGTTGCTTTTTCTTTGCCAATTTTTCTTTTTGCTTTAATGAATACAAATGCTTGTTTAGATCAATTATTTTACAAACTGGTGGGTCTGCCTTTTCGGCGATCAACACTAAATCTAAATATAACGACTTTGCTTCATCTAAAGCATCCTTTAAAGACAGCACTTGGCTCTCACCGTCTGGAAAGTTTACTCTAACTTCTTTTGCTCTTATTCGATCATTTGCGATTACAAATGGGCCTTTTGTACGTCCTTTATATCCTTTATTTCTATTCTGCATTTTCACCTTTGATGTACTGTGGTACTGCGTCTTTAGAAATAACTTGTTCATTTATAATAATTTTGCGTACTCCCTTTTCATATAATTCTGGCAATTGATATTGAGTTTCTAATAGTGCTTGGTCTAATATTTTACGTAAACCTCTAGCACCTAATTCTTCATCAATGGCAATTGCTGCAATTTGTTCCAATGCTGTTATTGTAAACTCTATTTGTATTTTGTCAAGTAGAAAAAGCTCTTTTATTTGATCTATTATACTACCCATTGGTTCAGTTAGTATTCGTACAAGATCGTTCTTATTTAACGGTGTTAAGGCGTTTACAGACGGTAATCTACCCACAAATTCTGGTATAAGCCCATACTTCACTAAATCTCGTGTTTGTAAGTGCTTTTCCCACTGTTCTACATCGGCGTCTAAATCGTCGTTAAATCCTATCTTTGCTTTACCAAGGCGGTTAACCACAACATCTTGTAGGCCAACAAAGGCTCCACCTACTATAAATAGTATGTTACTGGTGTCAATATCCACCTTCTCCGGGTTATGTTGCGGTTTGTTCGGAACCGGTACTACAGTACCTTCCATGAGCTTTAAAAGGCTCTGTTGGACTCCTTCTCCAGATACATCTCTGCTTAAACTAACATAGTCATTACGCTTTGCTTTTTTGTCAATCTCATCAACATATATAATACCGTGTTCTGTGCGTTCTTGATTATAGTTTGATGCTTGAAATAATTTGTGTATTAGTACTTCTGCATCATCGCCTGCATATCCACTTTCAGTAATAACAGTTGCATCAGTTACAACCATTGGCACACCTAAGAATTCTGCAAGTGTTTGTGCCATTAATGTTTTGCCTGTTCCTGTAGGACCGCATAATAGTACATTGCTTTTTTGTAATTTCGTTTTTGTAGTTGTTGATATTCTTTTATAGTGATTGTATATTGCTACACTCAAAGTCTTTTTTGCATGGTCTTGACTGATTACATGTTTATCTAAATCATTATGTATTTCTCTAGGAGTAGGAACTTGATATTTTTTACCATAATTTTTATGTATGGCTTCAACCTTTTGTTCTTTAACTATGCCGTAACAGAGCTCAACACAATCACTACATATGTGGGTACCATTTTCACCCGCTAGTAGTTTCTTTACTTGTGTTGTGTCTTTGTTACAAAAATTGCATATGGTTAAATTGCTAGACTTCATTAAAATATTCTGGGCTCATTTGTAGTTTTATATAATTGTTAATATCGCTTATTGATCTAACAACTAAATTAGTGCCTGTAGCATTTATTAATTTTACAGTTTCTCTTCGCTTGTATTTATCGCTGTAAAATAACACTGTATTTTCTTCTTCTTTTGATTTTAACAACCCTGTCATGATATCTTCCCATGCACAAGTATCTACATCAACTATCATAAAATCAGATGTTTTAGAAACATTCCACATCCATGGTAGTGTTTCTGAATTAGTTTTTTTATTTTGTTCAAGAAAAACAATACTTGTTGCTATAAATTTTTCAAAGACTTCCTTTACTGATGTAATAAACGTTGCATTGGTACTCGAAATAAGAATACTTATTCCATGTTCGGTCATATAAAGGTCTGGAGGGGTAACAGTATAACTGCTATTATCAATTTTCATTTATCTTTTCTTTTGTTGTTGTAATTTTTTTGATCTGTCGTTTAAGTCGTATTGCAATTGTTCAATTAGGTATTTTCTATTGCCACGTTTGTCAACTGTATATTCTTTACCTGTTGAATCCGTATGCACTACATCTTCTTCATGTATTTTATTTTGAACAACAGGTTTTTTGGGAGACTTGTTGTCTTTTTTATTACCCACAACATCTTTCTTAATGACGGTGACATTTTTGGTATCTTCATTAATTTTAGACTTTGTGGATTCTTCTTTTTGCTCATGTGTTCCTTTTGTTGATTTGCGTAATCCTATTCCAGATATTCCTGCAAGAACAAGTACAACTGCTAATGGATCAAACACAAATACAAGTATTAGTATAACATATCTTACTGTTTCTTCCAAGACATTTCTGCCTGGTTCTTGTCCATAAACTAATTCTGCAATATACTTAACCGGTCCAACTTCTGCTTCTAGTTTTCTGCTTTCGCCTTCTAGTGTATATTTTGTAGTATAAAGTTCTTCTAACTTGGCTTCAGAATCAACAATTAAATTACGCTGGGTATCAATTAATACTGTATTGTCTTGTTGTTGACCTTGTCCAAGTTGTGCTCTTAACCTAGTAATCAATGCATTAGAGTCTGCAATCTGTTGTTCTGCTAACATTCTAATTCTTTTAATTTCGGCTCTAGCATCTTTGATAACAGAATCATCAAATTCATCTCTAACTTTATTTAGCTGATATCCTGCCATGCCTTTTGCTTTATTATTATCTTCTTTAAATTTCTTTAATGCTTCTCTAGTATTCCAACCAAGTATACCATCTTGTCTAACACCTAATAGTCCTTGCATTTTTTCAATCTCACCATTGATTGAATACTGATCCATTAATGCTAGTTTTTCAATAATGTTAGCTAATTCTGTTTCAAACGGTGCTATAGCATTTGCTTTAGCCTCTGTTTCTGCAACTATAATTGCATTCTGTTCATCTATTGATGGTTGTACACCTGTATATGCATTTTCAATTCTTTGTTGCTCTATGCGTATTTTTTCTTGTATTCCATCATCTAAAGAAATATCAACTGCTTCAAGTTTAATAATCTTATCTTCTGACTTGGTAATAATTAATTTATTTCTTACTATGCTTTCTTCTATACGTTCAATTTGGGCAACGTTCTCACTAGCCGCACTAGTTTGTTCAATATGTGCTTTACTTAAAAATCCAAAAATACCCATGCTTGTAATAAACATAAGCATTATGACGGCTATAGTGAGATACGTTTTAATTAAAAATGGAGCTGATTTCCAGTTCAAGTGCAACCAGACAGCTGATGTCAATTTGCCTACTTCTAGCACAGACCCCATAATAATAATCGGTATAACGGCACTAGCAAAGATAGCCACAAGTCCAACAATACTGTAGTAGGCCGCCACAGCACTTATTGATAGTGCAACTAAAACTGTCCAATAACCGAATAACTTCATATTATTTCCCGATGTTATAACGAATTGCGAGACCTTCATCTACTAATAATTCGTTTATACAAACCTCGTTGTTGTCAACAACAACATAGATCTTTCCAAGTATACGACCATACTTGCCACGCTTGTTAAGTATAGTTTCTACTTTAAATTCTTTGTTCAATAAGTCCATTAAACGTTGCTTAACGTCAAGGCCTTTTTGTTTAGTGTCAACATCTGTTGATCTACTATCAGGTGTATCAATACCATATAACTTTAATCTTTGTTTAATAATGATATCGAAACCTAAATCGATTTCAATGTCCAAGGTATCACCGTTTATTACTCTTACTAGTTTTGCTTTATATGTATACATAAAATTCCCTATCTAATATAAAAACAGTTAATAGTTGAACTGCTTAATATTTATGCTGATATCAGTGTCACTTAAATACTATGTTTTAGTATTCTTGCTTAACCAAGCCTTAGCGGCTCTTTTAGTGGGTGGATTGTTTAGAAAATGTTGTATTGCTTTGTATACATTATCAAAGTTTTCTTTTCGATCGGGGTCTTCTAACCCGCCACTATTGTCTATTACATGGAACTTTGCAGCTCCAAAGACTTGTTGGAATTTCATTATGTTTTGTTGAACTCGTTGCCACATCACCTTTACCATGTCTGCTGGTATTGTTCTAGCTCTTTCGGCGTTGCGTTCTTGTGCTACCTCTTCACTTGTGTTAACAAATAACATCATAGTATCGTAACCTAATTCACTTAATTGTTTTTTGGCTACTGATACTTTAGATACATCCTTGCCTGTGCCATCAATTACTAAACCTAGACGACCATCTAGATATAAGTCTTCTCTTGTTTTAGTAATTTCTTTAGCACGGTTACGGATTTCTTGCCCCTTGTTGCTTCCAACAACTTCAGGGTCACTTAAATCAATATTGTGTTTTTTAGCAAGATACTCATAAACATCATCACTATTAAGAGGTTTTAATCCACCACCAGTTAATAGTTTTTGTGCCACATAGCTTTTACCCGAGCCAGGACCACCGGCTAGGAATACTGCTTTAAATATGTGAGGATCGTTTGGACCTTCTAGTACTTGCTCTGTTTCTAATATATCATGTATCTTCATACTATTATTTATACAAATATAGTATTACAAATATATTATGTTTTTCGAACAACAACTTTATCAGCAAGACCAAAATCTACGGCTTCTTGTGCTGACATAAAATTATCACGTTCCATTGCCGCTTCTAATTCTTCGAATAGTTTACCTGCACTATTATGATTAACATAAATTTGTGTTAGGTTCTTTTTCATCTTAAGAATCTCGTCAACTTGAATTTGCATATCAGTTGCTTGTCCGCCTGCACCGCCACTTGGTTGGTGAATCATTGTGCGTGAGTTTGGCAGTACTAAACGCTTGCCTGGCTCACCTGCCATAGCAAGGAAACTACCCATGCTACATGCTTGACCCATTACAATTGTGCTTACTGGAGATTTAATAAACTGCATTGTGTCATAAATTCCAAGCCCGGCTGTAACTGCACCACCTGGACTATTAATATAAAAATTAATATCTTCTGCACTATTTTGTGATTCCAAAAATAGCATTTGTGCAACTACTAAATTTGCCGTATGGTCGTTAACTTCTCCGTTAAGCATTACAATACGATCTTTAAGCAAACGACTATAAATGTCATATGCACGTTCGCCTCTTCCTGTACTCTCAATTACTGTTGGTATTATCATTTTATCTCCTGTGTGTTAATCTTTATATCTTGCTTGTAAATCCATAATTATACTATATCGATCACCTAAGTCATCTTGTGGATTATGTGTCATTCCATGATATGTAGGTATCCATCCGCTTTGTTCCGAATCTTCACCATGCATCCATAACATTTTATTATCTGCTAGTTCTGTAATCATGTTTCGTTCTTTTGTTTCAGTATTCTCTGCCCAAAACTCTGAATAGTTTTCACCTAAATGTAACCCACCCAATGTTTCATCGCAATGATGTCTTCCGTATCTCTCTGAACCGTGTTTTCTATGCTCTGTTACATCTTCTGGGTTTGCACACGGTGTCCAATATTTAATAACCATTAGTTTATAAATAACTCCAAGATCATGTTCACCTTGCCAATCGTTCCATAGATGCATTTGATCTGAATAGTTTTCATATAGGTAATGCTCTAATACTGGTTGAAAGTCTTTTTGCATTTCTATAAAATATTTAAGTTCTTCAGGTGCTTGTTCAAAATTGCCGTTTTCATAATTTTGGCCAGTATATTGCATTATATAAATCTTTGTTCTATTTACCGTCTCATCATGTTTACCATCTTCGTCAGGTAATAACCATGCGTTAGGTCCTGCTACAAAATCTTCATCAAAACTAAAAACATCTCCACTGTTTAGATTGGAATAAAGTTTATTAGGAACTTCGTCATTAGCCCAATGTTCAATTTGTGGATCTGTGTTAAATTTTTTCCAAAGATCTGTGTCAACTATATCGTGTAGTCGTTTAGCCATTTCCCATCTGTCTGCATATTTTGTAGACAACAATGTAGAATCAGCAAGTGGCCATGTACCTGCTTGCTGATGATCTTTTAATTCTTTGTATGTGAATAATTTATGTGCTGGTGTTGTTTCCATTTGGTACCTTCTGTATTTCTTGTATACCAGTTGCCTTGTCTTCGACTATTTTAATATAGCCTCCGTTTTCAAGTAATTGTAAAGTAGATTCCATACCTTCATTGACACCCTGTTTGTATCCAGTTCGTTGACTAAAGTATGCACAGGCCATTGTAAAAAGGCCTAGTATAATCATTAAATCTAATCCTATCATAATACTATTTACCTCCGTTAACTACACCAAGTGCTATGGGATATAAAGGATGTAAATGTACTTTATCCATAACGCTTATAAGGTGTGCTTTTTCTTTTAAAAACACTTTAGCAAAACTTGGATCGTTTGCTTCAATGTCATCACTGTTGTCTATGAGATCAGCAAGTTTAACAATTTGTGCGTCTCTACTTGCTTGACTTAAACGCTCTGCATCTATTGCCTTACGCTTTGCACGGTTTCCATCTTCTGGCTTGCTAACATCAGTGAGTTCAACAACCAACTTGTGGATCTTCCAACCAAACTCTTCGGCAATCATTTCACTGGTTACATATGTATCTTCCAACACATCATGTAACAATGCGGCCGCTATCATTTCTTCTGTGCCTTCGTAATCAGCAACCATTTTAGATACTCTGCGTGGGTGAACTATATAGTCCACTCCACTGTATTTGCGTTTTTGTCCAATTGCTGCGTGAGCCACACTAGCGAACAAATCTGCTTTTTGAATAACATCCATATTCATTTCCTTATTTCAAGTAATGCGGACCAGTCCAAGCAACACTAAAGTCTTCAAAAATGTTACCACGAGCGGCATTTGTTGCTGGTGCATTCCAACCTGCAGCTTTAAGTATATCACCTTTTTTAAACTTAGGACCATCTTCTTTAACAATAAAGCCCCATACACCATTATCGCGTATAATCTTAATATACTTTTTACCTTCTTTGATAGTAAAACTATTTTCAAAGTTAGCAAGTGTTTTACCAAAGTAACTATCTGGATCTGGTGTTCCACGATCACTAGCAGTAACAAACTTTGTATAATCTACTTTACATTTTTGGATCAATGTTTGGATTTCGTTTTGCATTTTTAACTCCTGTTTTTTATTAACTATACTTATAGTATACAGTAAGATGTCTTACTTGTCAACCTTTTTAATCAAAAAAGTTACCTAAAACCCAAACAAACTTTGTGTCGCTTACTTGGTTCCACATTCCGTCTTTCCAATTTGACCACAATATAGCCTTGTTTGCATCTTCCATAACATCAAGTCCGTTTTCTGCTTTTGCAGTAAATATATCACCTAAATGATTTTCAAATGTAAATGTTTTCATAATGTAGTCCTTTTTTTATTTAATATACTACTATTCTACAACAAGATGTCTTGGTTGTCAACCAGAAAACACAAGAAAGAATCCTG
>UPTG01000916.1_pt1 | contig 22936 bp, 24 predicted proteins | sample 2160121 | NCBI WGS metagenome assembly UPTG01 (sample SAMN06266255, study PRJEB28933) | marine metagenome | isolation source: Columbia River Estuary | place: USA:Columbia River Estuary, USA | collected 2014-07-27
AATATATTTTTCTGTCATACATTAATACTATAACTAATTTATAACGCAATCAACTATGTGCAGAATATATATTGGCGGAGAGACGGGGATTCGAACCCCGGAACCAGTTACCCAGTTACTACCTTTCCAAGGTAGCGCATTCGACCACTCTGCCATCTCTCCGAATGAAGCATTTTACATGATTTAATAATCAAGAGTTACTGATTAAATACTCTAAAGTTTTTAAATAGAAGAGTGTTTTTATTAGAGCGAATTGGGTTTATATCTATCCCACCTCTTCTCATAAACCTACCACAAACTTCAAAATTAAAACCTGGGTATTTTTTATTAAATTCTAAAAGCATATCTTCAATACATTGCTCATGAAATTCGCCTTTTTCTTTGAAAGAAATTAGATAAGATTTTAACCAATTAACTTCAATTTTTGCATCTGTATTAATAAATATTTTTGCGAAATCTGGTTGCGATGTTACCGGACATATTGAACGAAATCCTGAAAAACAAATGGGCAAATTTGGTTTAGTAAATTTAAGCGAGGTCTTATTTAAGTTAAGAGATTCTAGTTCTTTATAAAACTTGTTAATAAACTTAACTTTAACTGATGACTTAGTTAATTTATTTAGGTCATTTGTAATTTTTTTTAAAACATCAGCATTATTTAAAAATTTCTTTTTATAAAAAGAATTTAAATACAATTTAAGTGATTTTGATTCAACGGTATATTGAGACGATGCTGGAATAACTATTTCAATAACTTTTAATAAAGGATCTTTGTTAGCATTTAAAAAACTAAATTCAAATGCATTCCAATAATCAAGACCAAAGACATTCTTAGATTGAGTATTTCTTGGAATAGGGTCTAGTATCTTGAATGAGCCTGGTAAATTATTTAAATTTTTATTTTTACCTAAAAATTTAGTCTTCATTGTCTTATTCCTGTTCCCTTTTTAAGAAAATATAAACATGCTCCTGTAAGAATAGCTATAAATGCACAAATCATACCAAGAGAAAAAGATATTGATACGTCACTAGCACCCAGCATTCCCTCTCTAAAAGTATTTACAACATAAAGCATTGGATTTGCCATAGAAATTGATCTCCATATGTCAGGTAAGATATTTATAGAATAAAAGACGCCGCCTAAATATATTAGAGGAGTAAGAATAAAAGTTGGTATTATGGATATATCATCAAAACTATCAGCAAATACAGCATTTATGAACCCCATCAATGAAAATAGTATTGCTGTAAGTAAAAGAACAGTTATTGTGAGTAATGGGTTGGCAACAGTGAAATCAGGATAAAAGATTAGACTCACACCAAATACAATAAAGCCAATTAAAACACCCCTAGCAACTCCGCCTAAAACAAAACCTAGTAAAATTGCCCAATTTGGCATTGGAGAAATTAAAAGCTCCTCAATAGATTTTTGAAATTTTACCGAGTAAAAAGAAGAAACAACATTATTGTATGAATTTGTAATTACAGAAAGCATAATAAGACCAGGAATCATATATTGAATATAGTCAAACCCATCCATTGATCCAATTCTAGGCCCAATTAGAGAACCAAAAATTACAAAATACAGAGACATGGTAACTGCTGGTGGAACTAGGGTCTGGACCCAAATCCTTAGAAATCTTCTTATTTCTTTTACAGTCAATGTCCATAGAGAAACTGAAACTTTATAATTACTTTTCATTAGAATTTACCATCTCTATAAATAATTCCTCAAGTCTATTCGATTCATTTCTCATAGATTTAATTTTAATGTTTAATTTTGAAAATTCTGAAAATAATGCATTGATCGATCTATCTTTGTTAACTGCAGCAACCAAGGTAAGAGAATCTTCTAATTTAAGAGGAAAACCTTCAATTAATGGAGCTTCTTCTAAGGGCTCGATAAGGTCAAAAACAAAACCTTGAACATTAAGTGTTCCTAAGAGATCTTTCATACTAGTATCTGCAACCATAGTTCCGTGATCTATGATTCCAATATTACGACATAGTTGCTCAGCTTCTTCAAGATAATGAGTGGTTAGAATAATAGTTGTTCCATTTTTATTAATTTCTTTTAAAAATGTCCACATCTCCCTTCTGAGTTCGATGTCTACCCCTGCTGTCGGCTCATCAAGTATTAATAGTTTAGGATTGTGGACTAAAGCTTTAGCAATCATTAACCTTCTTTTATAACCACCTGACAATGTTCTAGCTTGAACGTTTCTTTTATCCCATAAGCTTAGTCTTTTTAAAATATTTTCAACTTTTGGCATAGCTTCTGACTTGGGTATACCGTAAAACCCTGCTTGAGTTACAACAATGTCCATAACTTTTTCAAATTGTGAAAAGTTAATTTCTTGAGAAACAACACCTAACATTGTCTTAGCTTCAGCCATATCTTTATCAGCATCTATACCAAAGATTTTTACCATTCCTGATGTTTTAGTAACAAGAGAGCCAATTATTCCTATGGTAGATGATTTACCCGCTCCATTAGGTCCTAATAAGGCATAAAAATCTCCTTCTTTCACTGATAAAGAAATTCCTTTTAAGGCTTCTGTTCCACCAGGATATGTTTTTTTAAGATCTAAAATCTCTAGGGCGTATGTCATAAATTAAATCTAATTTTTATCTAAACCAATTACAAGTATGCTTAGTAAGATTCCTACCAAAAGCCCAACCCAGGCGCTAAAGAAAGTTATGAAAACCGCTATTAATAAAGCAGATGCCATCTCTGTATTTTTCTTAGGTATTGCCATAGCAACATATGCACATGCAAAACCAGTGAGTATTAATGTTAACGTCAAAGCCATTTGCATCAATGGTTTCATTAAAGTTATAAATGGAAGCGTGAAATAAAGAATAGGTAATCCCATAAGATAGTAAGAACCTAACCCATCAAAAATTGAAGGCATTTCTTTAGGTCCTTTTTTCCATCTTTCTACCACAACAACATGAACACCAGTCCATAATGCTCCTTGAGTCGGAAAAAAAGGATTTACAAGCAAGCCTAAAAAGTTTCTTACTGCAATTGAGAGATGAGATCTGTCTAAGTTAATATCAAGAGGTTCATCTGGTCTAGACTTTTGACCGTCATTTAAAACCTCGGTAGCTGTAATTAAATCGCCAAACAAAAGTGTATAGCCTATTATCACTAGCGGTAATGCTTCAAGATACATGGCAAATGATGGGAAGCCAATAACTAAAGGAGAAGTCTTATTAAACAAAGCAACTACATCAGGAACTTGAAAGCCCCATTGAATATCAAAAGTAACTTCTTTTAGAAAATATGCTACAAGGGCTGCAATAATAAATCCTGGCAATAGTCCAAGTGAGCCCACCTTCTTAATAAAAATATTTCTTTCAGCCAATTTTTTAAAAGGATCAGAAAATGTAGTAATTACACATAAAATAATAGCAACTGCCATAGAGATAGGTTGAAGCATAAGTTTATCCATATCTGTAATAAAGACTTGATAAAATGCTGCTAAAGCTGCTCCTAATATAATTCCAGCTTTTAAGCCATTAGGAATAATTTGTATTAGTTTTTTACCCCATCCAGTGCTACCTAAAATAAATACCAATAAAGTAAACTCAATACACATTGCTGCCATAAATTGAAATGTAGCTGGATCATATACGCCATTAAATTGTCCTTTAGTAGCAAATGCTGCAATGACAATTGGTAATGCAGGCGTAATCCAGCCAGGAGCCATCGGTTCTCCAAAAAATATTGGTCCAGATGCTATTAATGTTCCAGCAACAAAACTTAAAGCAACGCCCTCTTCAAAAGACAAACCTAATCCCATAGCAACTGGGACAGCTGCAAAAGCAGTTGCCCCGGATATTACCATTCCTTGAAAAAACTCCCCTGCTCTAAATTTGATATGTATGAAAGGTATCCTTAATGTAAATGGTCCCCAAGATATACCTTTGTTAGTTGTTGTATTCATTTTGATAACTCCGTCATTGCATTTTCCAATCCCTTTAATGTTAAAGGATACATTCTATTATCAAATAAGTCTCTAAGAATGCATACTGATGAGGTGTAATCCCAATGATCATCTGGAACTGGATTAAGCCAAGCAATGTTATCAAAGTGATCTGACAGTCTTTTAATCCAAACGTGACCAGGCTCTTCATTCCAATGCTCTATGCTTCCACCGGGATTAGTTATTTCATAAGGCGCCATAGTCGCATCACCAACTACAATAACTTTATAGTCAGATGAATATTTATTAATCATATCTTGAACTAAGAATCTTTCTTGGGATCTTCTTAGATTATCTTTCCAAACAGATTCATACATACAATTATGAAAATAGTAGTACTCAAGATGTTTAAACTCTGTCTTAATTGCAGAAAAGAGTTCTTCACATAATTTAATATAAGGATCCATTGATCCACCAACATCAAAAAGAACAATAACTTTTACAGTATTAGATCTTTCAGGAACCATATGTATATCAAGGTAGCCTGCATTTTTGGCAGTGGATTTAATAGTTCCATCCATATCTAACTCTAAATCGTTTCCTTGACGAGCAAATTTACGCAGTCTTCTAAGAGCCATCTTAATATCTCTAGTACCAATAATTACTGAATCATCTAAGTTACTAAATTGTCTTTGCTCCCATACTTTTACTGCACTTTTCTGTCCGCCTTCTCCCCCAACTCTTATACCTTCTGGATTTTGACCACCATGACCAAAAGGAGATGTGCCGTTAGTTCCAACCCATTTATTACCCCCCTCATGTCTTTCTTTTTGTTCTTCTAATCTTTTTTTGAATTCATCAAGTAATTTTTCGAGTCCTCCAAGAGATTGAATTTTTTTTAACTCTTCGGGGTCTAATTCTTTTTCAAAAGCTTTTCTAAGCCAATCCTCAGGAATAAGTGCCTGAAATATATCTTCAAGCTTTTCTATACCCTTAAAATATATATCAAATGCTTTATCGAATTTGTCATAATGTTTTTCATCTTTAACTAATATTGCTCTAGAAAGATAATAAAAATCATCAATATTTGCATAAACCATATTTTTTTCAAGAGCACCTAACAGATCAAGCAACTCTCTTAGTGTACAAGGCACACCAGCTGATCTAACGGTTTGAAAAAGATTAATCAGCATCTATTTATTTGCTGCTTCTCTTCTAGACATAAATGCAAGACGCTCAAGAAGTTGAACATCTTGTTCATTCTTTAATAAGGCTCCATATAAAGGAGGTATGGCTTTTGATGAATCTGCATTTTTTAGTATTTCATCGGGCATGTCATCTGATAGTAAGAGTTTTAGCCAATCTATTAGCTCAGATGTAGAAGGTTTTTTCTTTAATCCTGGAATCTTTCTTAAATCAAAGAATATCTCAAGCGCTTCATTAACTAGCTTTTTCTTAATCTTTGGATAATGAACTGAAACTATTTTATTCATAGTTTCTCTATCAGGAAACTGGATGTAATGGAAAAAACATCTTCTTAAAAAAGCATCTGGTAATTCTTTCTCATTATTAGAAGTCATAACTATTAAAGGTCTATGCTTAGCTTTAATAGTTTCACCAGTTTCATAGCAAAAAAATTCCATCCTATCAATTTCTTGAAGTAAATCATTTGGAAATTCAATATCTGCTTTATCAATTTCATCTATTAAAAGAACAACTTGCTTCTCAGAAGTAAAAGCCTCCCAAAGCTTTCCTTTTTTAATATAATTGCTGATATCTTTAACTCTCTCATCTCCAAGTTGAGAATCTCTCAGACGAGTTACCGCATCATACTCATATAAACCCTGTGATGCTTTTGTAGTAGATTTAATATGCCACTCAATAAGCTCCATATCCAAAGCTTTTGCAACTTCTATTGCAAGCAGAGTTTTGCCTGTACCAGGCTCACCTTTTATTAATAAAGGTCTTTCAAGAGCCATTGAGGCATTGACTGCCATGCTCAAATCTTCAGTAGCAATATAATTTTTAGTTCCTTTGAATTGCATAGTTCTTCCTTTTATTTAGATAGTTTTTCTTCTGACTTTAGTATTCTAGTGAGTTGTCGACTTGAAGCAACTAAATTTTTGTTTAAATCCCAAATATTGCAGTCTTGTTCAAAATATCCTTTGTTAATATCTTTAGCAATGAAATCAGCAAACAAGATTTCGGTGGTAGGCATTTGTCTTATGTGAGTAGTTAAACTGTAAGTTGGTATCCAGCCCAATGCTCCGTATTTATTAGATACAACTGGTGGAGCTACATCAACATAGAATGATAAAACAAACTGATCTGGAATACCTCCGTCCATTTGCATATATGACGTACATCTTGCTTCTGCATCTTCTATATCTATATCTCTATCCCACCAAGCATGACTAGGATGAACTGTGCAGCTTAATTGATGTATAAATGAAGGAGTCAAACCTGGAGATATTTTGTCATAATTTAAATCCCTGTATTTCTCTCTTGGAATCTCCTTCATTATCTTAGGAGGGTTTGTTTCTAAGCCGTCATATCCTTTCATATGCTCTAAATCTGAACATATAGCATTGAATACGGTACATATCTTGTTATCTTGTATAAGCTTAACAATGCCTGATGAAGTTCCTCTTGAAACTTTAAATATTTCAACCTCTAAAGTAATATCTTTTGCTTCAATCCTATCTAAATACTGTATCGATGAACTTATTGCTACTGAGTGCGGTACTGATGATATTAGGGCCTTGTGCATAAGCGCATTTAAATATCCACCATGAGGTGTCTTACCAACAAAATATCTGGAATCGGGATTAATACTGTAGGTATTTTCAGAGACAGTTTCTAATGACAAAGCATTTTGGAATTGATCAAATTGATTCATGATTCAACAATTTTAGTTCATAATTCCTTTTTATAGAAATTATCTAGAACATATGAATAATTTATTTGATATAGCTTGTAACTTTTCAAGTGATCGTTTTGACAGCGATTTAAATGAAGTTATTCAAAGAGCTAAAGATAATAAGGTAACAAAATTTTTAATAGTATCTGCTTCCTTAGAAGACACAAAAAAAATTAACAATATATATGAAGATAATAAAGATTCATGTTTTTTTACTATTGGTGTTCATCCACATAATGCAAAAGAATTTAATTTCTCATCATCTCTAAAAATGAAACATCTTATTGAAGAACACAAACCTCATAGTGTTGGAGAAACTGGATTAGACTTTTTCAGAAATATATCAACTTACGAGGAACAATTATTTGCATTTGAACAACAAATTCAAATAGCTATAGAAACTAACCTACCCTTATTTCTGCATCAAAGGGATGCTCATGATGATTTTATGAAAATCATTTCAAAATATAAAAATAATATTTCAAAGGCTGTTGTGCATTGTTTTACTGGAACACAAAAAGAATTAGAAGATTATTTGGAGATGGGATTTCATATTGGTCTTACTGGCTGGATATGTGATGAGAGAAGAAATGTCGATTTAAGAAAATCCTTGATCAATATTCCTATTGAAAAACTTATGATTGAAACTGACTGTCCATATTTAATACCCAGGAATCTAAAAGATAAACCAAAAAACAATAGAAATGAGCCCTCTCATCTTCCTCATATTGCTAAAGAAATTGCCTTATTAGTAGATATTGATAAAAATAAGTTGATTGATATAACTTATAAAAATAGTTTGGACTTTTTTAGCTAAAAGCCTCTTTATCCAAGTTAAACTCATCACAAATGTTATTTGTGTCTGAGCCGATCTCTTTAGCATTATGTGTAATTGATAATTCATCATTTGAGAATCTTGGCGCTGGTGCTGGTTGATTAAATCCGTCTATATCTACAAAGGCATTTCTTGAAATATTGTGCTCATGCTCTTTGGCCTCGCTCATACTTAATACCGGCGTAACACAACCATCAGTGTCCGAAAAAACTTTCATCCAATGATCTCTAGATTGAGATTTAATTTTAATTGCAATGATGTTCTTTAATTCTTGCCAAATAGATTGATCCATCTGATTATTAAATCTATGGTCTGTCAATTCTAATTTTTCTAATAAAATTTTATAGAATTGAGGCTCAATAGAACCTACAGCAATAAATTTTTTATCAGAGCATTCGTAGGTATCATAAAAATGCGCTGCTCCATCTAAAAAATTCGATTGTCTTTTATCTTTCCATATTCCCATTTCCTGAAGTGAGTAGAAAAAACTCATGAGAGAAAGGCTCCCATCAATCATGGCTGAGTCAATTACTTGGCCTTTTCCAGTTCTTGATGAGCTAATGACTGCTGCTAATATACCCATTGCTAACATCATACCCCCGCCACCATAGTCACCAATAAGATTTAGCGGTATTGATGGTTTTGAGCTTTCACTACCAATGGCATTTAGTGCACCTGAAAGACTAATATAATTAATATCATGCCCTGCCATTCTAGACATAGGGCCATCTTGCCCCCAGCCAGTCATCCTTCCATAAACTAAAAATTTATTTAATTTAAGACAGTCTTTAGGGCCCAATCCCAGCTTTTCCATCACACCAGGCCTGTAACCTTCAAATATAACGTCCATTTGTTGAATTAATTTTTTTATCTCTTCAAGTGTTTTGGGGTTTTTTAAGTCTGCAACAATACTTCTTTTTGATCGATTATGAATATCATATTTATTGTGTGAGCCTTTTTGATTAATTCTACTTAATCTAATAACATCAGCTCCAAGATCAGCTAATAGCATCCCACAGTATGGGCCAGGACCAATTCCTGAAAATTCTAATATTTTGATACCATGTAACGGGCCCATGTATCTATATTATTGGAAAACTTTAAATTTAACTAATAAATTTGGTAAAAGTGATAAGGATGATATAAAAGCCACTAACATTGCTAAAGCTGTAAATATTCCAAATAGTTGAGTCGGGAAAAAGTTTGATAAAGACAAAATTGAGAAGCCTGTGGCTATAGTGGCTGCAGTATAAAAAATTGCTCTTCCAGTAGTCGTATGTGCATTCAATAATGCCTGCTCTACCGACTGAGTAGCTTTCATTTCCTTCTTGTATCTGTATATATAATGAATCGTATTATCTACAGCCATGCCCACACTTATAGCAGCAACAGTTATTGTCATAATATCTAAAGGTATCCTAAGCAAGCCTAATATTCCTACAACTGATGACGCAACAAATATATTAGGAATTAATCCTATGACCATAATTTTGAAAGATCTAAAAATCAATAAAAGCATTAATGCAATAACACTAAATACTAATGTTAATGACCCTATTTGGGATTGAAATAAAGATTGCAACATATTGTTATACAAAACTGCTAAACCAGTCATTTCAAATCTTTCTTGTGGAAGATTGAATCTTGTTTGCAGATCATAGTTAATTTTCTCTAATAAATCTTTGCGATTTAAGTTTTCAGCTGATTCATTAACTCTTGTAGAAATCCTCACAATTGAGTCATCGCTGTTAATGTATGAATATAATAAAGTTTCTCTAATATCTTCAGGCAATACAGATCTAAGTAAAGCTAATTCAAGATCATTAAGATCTTTACCGTCATTTATCATTCTAGCAAGCTTAATACCACTAGATACGCTTAAAACTTTTCCAATTTCAGGCAATGATTCAAGATAATCATGAATATCTTCTAGTTCTGCCAAGGAATAAACGTTCCACCAATAACCAGAAGCATTACTATCATCATCATCAAACAAACCATCATCAAAGAAATCATCTTCAATCAACTCTTCAGATATTTCTTCAAAAGGCTGTTTTATAATGATATCTAAAGTTGCAGTTCCACCAAGATTTTTATCAATCTCTAACATACCCTGGTGTATCTCGGTCTCCTCATCAAAGTAATCAATAAATCTATTTTCAACAATTAATTTTGTTGTGCCAAAAATTAAAATACAAAAAGTAGATGCAAAAACTAAATAGATAGAAAATGAATTATTTTTTGCTAATGATAAAATTTTATTAGTTATTTTATGTAATGACAGATAATCAGTGCTCTGAGACTCTTTTATAAGAGAAATAGCACTAGGCAAGAAAGAAAATGTAAAAATGAATGCAATTGAAATTCCGAATGCCATCATTTTACCGAATTCAATTACTGGCTTTAAGTCACCAAGCAGCAAAGATAAGAACGCCACTGCTGTTGTTATGGCAGCAAAAAAACATGGTAAAAACATTTGATTAACTGAATCTATAAGTGAGTTTTTATAATCCGTAGATTCTTTTTTTAATTCATTAATTTTAACTAAAACATGTACTGTCAAAGATATGGTTAAAATGAGGAGTAAAGCTATAAAGTTTGAGGATACAACACTAATTTTCCAATCCATAAAACCCAAAAAGCCGGCAGTGACAAAAGTAGTAAAGAATGCATTGAGAATGGGAAGAATAACAAACCAAATATTTCCAAAAAATAAATACAACATAACTGCAAAAACTAAAGCAACAGCAGAGCCAAATACAATAAGATCTGATTTTATATAATCCATCATATCTGAAGTAATCATTGCCGGACCACCAAGATATAAAGTTGCTTCATTTTTATAGAAACCTAATATATTTCTTATTTCTTGAACTAGATTAGAGTTAAATGAAGATTCATTGTCGTTTAAGCTACTAATTCTTTGATTGATTGATTGGAGTTCTTTGACTAAAGACAATCTAACTTCTTTGGTTATGGGTTCTTTAGCACTTAAAGTATCAAGTATCTCATACCGTTTATTTATAAGTAGATCATATTCATCATTAGCTCTTAGTACTACTTGCATTGCTGTAATGCTGCCGTCAGCACTAATAATTAAATCTTTATATATTGGGTTGTTGATGATCTCATCTTTGGCAAGCTCTAAATCAATCCCTTCTGTAGTTAAATCCTTTAGGTTGTCTGATACTTCTGTGAGACTAACTTTTGGTTGAAAAAATATAGGGGCATCAAGCAATGATAGAACAGAGTCTACTCCATCTATATTTGATAATTTTTGTTCAATTTCCTCAAGAGTTGACAATGCTTCTTTGGTGAATAACTCATTATTGGGTTCATAGGTAACAATCAGGAAGCTTGAATCACCAAACTCTTCTTCATTTTCTCTATATTTTTTTAATGCTAAATCGCCCTCTAAAACCAAGGCGTCTGATGATGCATCTAATTTAAAGTTGGATATCCCTTGAAATGCAAGAAAAATAGTTAAAAACACCAAAGCTAAGATGATAAGTGGTTTTGTTATTACAAAATTCGAATACTTGTATATAAGATCTTTCATGCTATCTATTTACACATTCTGGTGAATCTAGAATAATTGGATTTAATTTAAACTCATCTTCATCAAATGCATGAATGGAAAGTGCATGAATTTTGGCCATTAAATTATCCAGTTTTTTATATACTAATTTATGTCTTTGAATCATCGTTAAATTCAAGAAATCTTGACTTACTATAACTACTTTAAAATGGCTTTCTGACCCTTCTGGAACATTATGCATAAAACTTTCATTGATAATTTTAAGAGAAGATAAGTCCATTGAGGTTTTAAGAGTATTAACTATTTGAGATTCAATTAGGCCATTGCTCATATAAAGGTCATTATAGATGAATATAGCCTATAAGAATTATTTTTAATTAAGGATAATCTCTTTTAAGTAATTTATTATAAAAAAGAGCGAAAGCAATTATAAACAAAGCGCCTAGTGCTACTGGCATCAATACAAAAGATAAACTCTTACCTCCCAGTATTGCAATAATAGGATTGGCTCCTGCTGGAGGATGAATGGAATTAAATAAAGTCATTACAAAAACAGATAAACCTACAGCAATTCCAATTGATATAAATGAAGAACCCATTAGCATATAAATAACTACACCGCTCAAGGCAGATAAGGTATGTCCAAAAAATATATTTTTAGGCTCAGCAAGGGGACTTTTGTGAACAGCCATAACTAGCACCATAGTTGCACCAAAAGGAGGTATTAGCCATATTTCGCCATAATCTGAAAAGTGTAAGAGAGAAAGCATGCTTATACATATACATGCTCCAATGGATGAAAGTAAATTATCAATTAACTTTTTCTTTTCTAACATTAAACAAGGTTAACTTATTTTATGTTTATTGGATATGTAATATCCTGCTCAGCCATCGAGTGGAAGTTGATCAATATTTTCAATTAATAAGGAAATTTCCTCCCACCTTGCCCATTCAACAGAATTAAGAGAAGCGGCATATTCAGCTGCTCTTAAGATAGCAATAGTTTGAGCTTCCTCGCCGTATTGAGAAATAAGAGATATAGCTATTGTACGAAGATCGTCTTTCAACTTTATTTAAAAGGTTTTTATATAATGTTATAAAACTGTATCCCATGTAAAATCCTTTGTATAGTTGTTAAATGATGAATGGGTCAAGAGAAAATATAACCGCATAAACGATATGAATATTTTATGGATAAGTGATGGAAAAAAAGGCCATGAAAAACAGGTTGAAATACTTTTAAATGAAATATCTAAAACGGTAAATACTAGTATTGAAAAACAAATATATTCAACTAGCTTATTTGTACAAATTGTCGAATTTATTTCTTATGCATCAAGTATTCTGTTTGGAAACTTATTTTTAAATAAAAATAACTTTGATAATTATAAAAAAAATAAAATAGATATTGTTATTGGAGCTGGTAGCAGTATCCATATAAGAATATTATTAATTAAACGTTATTTATCAAATTTAGGCATTTCTGTAAAAGCAATCAGTGTTTTAACTCCAAGTATCTATAAAAATAATTTTGATGTTATATGTGCCCCAATGCATGACTCATCAAAGTTATCAAAGAACAAGAATGTCATTTATTTTGAAGGGTCTTTAGCGCAAGTATCAACAAGTGAAATTGATGAAAGTATTGGCTTTATAGGAATTGGTGGAATTAACAATCATTATATCTTTGACGAAAATGAAATTATTAAGCAAATTGAGTTTGTTACAAGCCTTTATACACAAAAAAATTGGTTTTTATTCACCACTAGAAGAACTCCAAATAAAATGATTGAGAGAATTAATAAACTTGCTTCGAAGAATAATAATTTAATCATTTCTAACAATAATTATGATGAAATTATTAAAAAAGCATCAGTAAAATTTGTAACTCAAGACAGCGTAAATATGGTTTATGAGAGCCTGTCTACAAAAGGTCAAACATTTCTATTTAATATGAAATATATCAAGGTTAATAAAATTGTTGATCAGATGAACCAGCTTTTGGCCAATAAGCAAGTTGGATATATTGAAAATATAAAGATGGCTGATGATCTAAATAAAATAAAGACAATTCCACAAAACTTACACAATGATGTCTTTGCAGAAGTTGAGAAAGTTGCCTATAAGTTAATGCAAAAAATTAAATTAAAAGAAGTATGAAGATCGTTCACTTAGTATTAAGTAATGTATTTGCGGGCATTGAGCAGCATGTAAATGAACTCACATTAGATTTAGAGCATGAGACAGATTTAGAGGTATGTATTATTTGTAACAAAGAGATAGCTCCAAAATTTAAAAATACTAACATTAAAACTATCAATAATTTTAGCAGGAGATCTCCTTTTGGATTAATAAAGCTTTTAATCATGATTAAAAAGATTCAGCCAGATATCGTTCATACTCATGGATCAAAAACGACAGCTATTATAAATATCATTAAACATTTTACTAATATCAAACACATTGCCACAGCCCATGGCATTAAGAATAAGACATCAGTTTATAAAAATGCTACAAAATTAATTGCAGTTAGTCACTTAGCGCAAAAATCAATAGATGCTCCCTCTATTGTTATTAATAATTGGTACTCACCATACATTGAAGAGAAGAAATCCAAGGAAAGTAAATATATTCTAGCTGTTGGTAGGTTAGAAAAAGTTAAGGGCTTTGATTTATTAGTTCAATCCTGGTTGAATATTGAAGAAAATTTAATCATTGTTGGTTCTGGAAAAGAATATAACTCATTGATAAATTTAATAAATACTCACGAATTAAGTAATAAAATTCAAATTATTAATGAAGTATCTCAAGAAGAGCTAATGCATTATTACAAAAACGCATCAATGCTGGTTATTTCCTCAAGAAATGAAGGAGGGCCTAGGGTTGCCTTAGAAGCTCTTTATCAAGAAATACCTGTTATATCCACTAGAGTTGGGCACATGCCTGAAATTTTACCTGATGAACTTCTTGCAGAACCTGATAATCTAGAATCTTTAAGACGTTTGATTCAAACCCATGTTGGAAATGATAATTATCTACAAGATTCAATTTTTCAATATGTTAAAGAGGAGTTTTCGTTGCGAGGTCAATCTAAAAAAATATTAGATATTTATAAAAATCTATTCGTATCTTAGTGACGTAGCTGGATCAAGCTTTGCTGCTTTTCTTGCTGGCCATATACCAAAAAATAAGCCAACCATTGCTGAAAATGTTATAGACCCAATCATTGCGCTAAACGGCATCGCAAAGGGCCATTCATTAAATGATGCAAATAAATACAGCAAACTAGTACCAAGAAAAACACCAATCAAGCCGCCAATAATACACAAAATAACTGCCTCTACAATGAATTGCATTAAGATAGCTCGATGAGTAGCGCCCAATGCTTTTCTTAAACCAATTTCACGAGTTCTCTCAGAAACTGAAACTAACATAATATTCATAACCCCTATACCACCAACGACCAAACTTATTCCAGCAATACCAGCAATTAGTATTGTAAAAATTCCAGTTGCTTGTCTTCTTAAATCTGAAAATTGACTATAGTCACTGATTCTAAAATCATTATCTTGACCAGGGCCAATATCATGCTGAGCCCTTAAAATTTGCTCTATAGTCATCATTACTTCATCGACATTAATATCGTTAGATATGCCGACATTAATAGAATCAAGATTAGGAGTACCGAATACTCTTTGAGCACCAGTTAGTAATGGAATATATAATTCGTCATCAGGGTTTTGCCATCCAGTTGAACCCTCTTCTTTTAAAATTCCAATAACTTTATATGAAGTTCCTGCAATAAGAATTTCCTTGTTAAGAATATTTTGTGCAGAGGTTTTTAATTCTTTCGGAACAGCTGAGCCTATTACAGTAACTCTTTTTCTACCAAAATTATCGTCATCATCAAATAATCTTCCATACTCAAGATCATAACCACGAACTTCAAAATGTATTGGCAGATAAGCACCAATTCTCTCATTAATATTTGCATTACCGAATTTAACTTGTCTATTTCTTGTGATAGTAGGTGAAATTTGCCAGTTATGGACCTTATTTTTAGCCAAAGCTTCAGCATCTTTAATATCTAAGGGGATTAGTCCTTTGGTAACGGCACCTCTTCTATTTTGCCCGGGGCTGACATAAAGAGTTCTACCACCAAGATCATCTATACTTTCTTCCAATGCTTTGTTAGCACTCGAACCAATACCAATTACAGCTATTACAGCAGCAGTTCCAATAATTATAGCTAAGGAGGTTAAAAATGAGCGAATCTTATTAGATCTTATAGATATAATTGCTGAATTTAATGATTCCTTAAACAGCATTATCCAAAGCTAAACGAGGCAGAAACTCGCTCTTTAAATCTTTTTTGATAGTCAAATAAGCTCTTGCTAGGTAATATAAAAACTGTATCGGTTGGGCTCAGACCTTCTACAATTTCAACATAAGACAAATCGGATGCACCAATTTTTACCCATACTAATTCTGGTCCAGCTGAAGATTCTTTAATAACAATAAATTTATTAAAATTTTCGCCCTTTACTCTATCTTCAAGAAAATTATCAACCTTATTCTTTGGAATATCTAAAATAGATGCTGCAGAATAAATGTCTTTTCTAGTTCTTAATGACATAGAAGGAGCGCTTAAGCTGACATTTTTATTGAGAACTTCAATCACTACATCAGTATTCATACCTAATAATAGAAGATTCTCATTATTATCAATATCAATAAGAACCGGAAAGGTGGTTACATTTTGTTCAATTTTTGCCAAAGGCTCAATCTTGGAAACTGTTCCAAAAAATTCTTTATCTCGATAAGCGGCAACTTTTATAGAAACAGTTTGGCCAATAGATACTTTGCCAACATCGATTTCATCAACCAAAGCTCTTACTCTAACTTTTGATAAGTCTGCCATTGTCATTAAAATAGTTCCGCCACCAACTGCTGAAGTTGGTGAAGAAATAACCTGACCAACCTCTACGGGTCTTGAGATTATAGTGCCTTGAACTGGTGATCTCACGATAGTGTCATCGAGAGCAATTTTTGCATTCTCATATGAGACCTCTGTTCTAACAAGAGTTGATTTAGCTTGAGCAAAACCTTCTTCTATATCTTCAAAATCTTTATCAGAAATACTTCCTTTGGCATGAAGCTCTCTACCTCTTTCTGCTTGTGATTTTGCATTTTCGAGCCTAACTTTTGATGCCTCAAGATCTGATTTGGCTTGATCTAATATATTTTTTGGAGTTCTTTGATCTATTTGTCCTAATATTGATCCTTTTTCAACCAAATCACCTACTGCCGCTCCCAAAAATAATATTTCTCCAGATGCCTTGGATTTGATTTCTACAGATGAAATTGCCTCAATAACACCAGACGCTTCAATAGACAACTCAAGTTTTTTTGTTGAAATATCTTCTTTTTTATAAAAAGTAGTTTGCTCTTTTGAATCACCGCCAGAACCACAAGAGACTAATATTGTTATAGTAATTGGAATAGTTAGTAATTTATTCATTTTCATATTTATCTTTTAAACTCTTTGATCAGATTCTATAAGCCCATCTTTAATATTTATAATTCTCTTAGACTGCTTAGCGATATCTTCTTCATGCGTTATCAATATTATAGTCTGTCCTTGGTTATTTAGCTCTTTAAATAGATTCATTACATCATCACCAGTTTGAGAATCTAAATTTCCAGTAGGTTCATCAGCAAATATAATACTTGGTTTGTTTACCAAAGCTCTTGCTATAGCAACTCTTTGCTGCTGTCCTCCGGATAACTCTGAGGGAGCATGATTTAATCTATCGCTAAGCCCTACTTTATCGAGAACGTTTTTTGCAAGTATATGTGCCTCATCTTGATTTACTCCAGCATACTTTAGAGGCAGAAGCACATTATTTAGTGCAGAATTCTTTGCCAATAAATGAAATGATTGAAATACAAATCCAATTTCTTTATTTCTTATAAATGCCAATTCATCATCTTTAAGATCATTAACTAATTTATTATTTAAATAATAGCTTCCACTGCTTGGTGTGTCTAAACAGCCTATGATATTCATCAGAGTAGTCTTCCCTGAGCCTGACGGACCCATGATAGATAAAAACTCGCCCTTTTCAACAGATAAATTAATACCCTTTAAGGCCTCAACTTTTTCGGAACCTACTTGAAAAGATCTTTTAAGGTTGTCAGTTTTAATTATCATGATAAAAGGATTATATACTTATGACAGTATAATTAGTAATAAGTTCAAAAGGCAGCGATACCAGTCTGCTCATTACCAATTATCAATGCATGAATATCATCTGTTCCTTCATATGTTTTAACAGCCTCAAGATTCATACAATGACGAATAACATGATATTCATCACTTATACCATTACCTCCATGAATATCTCTTGAAACTCTTGCAATATCTAATGCTTTTTTACAATTATTTCTCTTAAGCATAGATATCATTGCTGGCTTCATTTCATTGTTATCAATAAGCCTTCCAAGCCTTAAAACAGACTGAAGTCCTAAAGTAATCTCAGTTTCCATATCAGCCAATTTTTTTTGAATCAATTGTTTAGATGCAAGAGGTTCGCCGAATTGGTTTCTGTCTAAAGAATACTCTAGTGCTGCATTCCAACAAAATTCAGCAGCCCCTACAACACCCCATGCAATCCCATATCTTGCCATATTAAGACAAGAAAATGGCCCTCGAAAACTTTGAACTTCTGGGAGTAGTTTCTCCTTAGGTACAAAAACATTGTCTAGAAAAATTTGACCAGTAACTGATGCCCTTAAAGAAAATTTTCCTTCAATAGTGGGTGTGGTTAGCCCCTTTGAATCTCTGTCTACTATAAAACCTCTTAAAACTCCTTGCTCATCTTTAGCCCAAATTATAATCACGTCTGCTATTGGTGAATTTGTTATCCATGTTTTTGATCCATTTAAGACATAGCCACCATCTTTTTCAACTGAATGAGTTTTCATAGATGAAGGATCTGAACCAGCATCGGGTTCGGTTAAGCCAAAACAGCCTATTAATTCTCCCTTGCTCATTTGAGGTAGATAAAATTCTTTTTGTTCCTCTGAACCAAATTTATATATGGCATGCATAGCTAAAGAAGTTTGCACACTATAAGCAGACCTATAACTTGAATCAACTCTCTCTATCTCTCTGGCAATTAAGCCGTATGATACATAGTTTGTTCCAGCACAACCGTAGCCATCAATAGGGGCTCCTAAAAACCCCATTCCGCCCATTTCATTGTATATACCTCTATCGAAAGTTTCATTTCTATTAGCATTAGTAATTCTAGGCATTAGTTCTTTTTGACAATAATCTCTTGCAGAGTTCATTATTGCTAACTCTTCTTCAGATAACTGATTATCAAAAAGTAATATATCTTTAGTTTTCATAGGTTTTTATATTTTCTCTATTCTTATGATACCAAATCTAGGCATGGAGAACATGATTGAAGTCTTATGAAGTATTTCTTGAACAATTTCAATCATTCTATTTGAATTTCCACAAATAATAATTAAAGGTATTTCTGATTGATACTGATAGATAAAATCTAGCACTTCATTATTTACATCATGATGTTTTATACCATGAAGATCGAGATGTGTAATTCCTTTCTCTTTAAATATATTCATAGCCACATAAGGGATTTAACAATATATAATCATTATATGGCAAAAGTTTATTTCTTTTATTCAACTATGAATGCTGGTAAGTCAACTGCATTACTTCAATCAAATCATAACTATAAAGAAAGCAATTTAAAGACTTTACTATTTATTCCTTCTGAGATTGGAAATAAGTCCAAAGGAAAGATTATTTCAAGAATTGGCTTAGAATCAGATGCTGTTGTTGTTAATAAGAAATATGATTTTTTTAAAGAAATACGTCAATCTAATTATAAAAAAATAAGCTGCATCTTTATCGATGAGGCTCAGTTTTTAAGCAAAATACAAGTTCGTTCATTATCTAGAATAGCTGATGATTTAAATATCCCAGTAATGTGTTATGGCATTAGAACAGATTTTCAAGGAAAGCTCTTTGAAGGTAGTTCTGAGCTTTTAGCTATAGCTGATAACCTTAAAGAGTTGAAAACTATCTGCAGTCAATGCGATAAAAAAGCTACCATGGTTGTTAGGCTTAATGCTGAGGGCGATATTATGCTTGAAGGGAAGAAAGTAATGATTGGTGGAAATGATATATACAAAACATTATGTAGAAAACATTTTAGAGAAATAACAAAATTAATTTAAGAGGATAATTTGAGCTATATTAATCAACAATTTTTATTAAATAAAAGACCAATAGGAATGCCAGATGATGATTGTTGGCGTTTAAATAACGAATCAATAACACCTCTAAAGAAAAATGAAATTCTTATTCAAGTAAAATATCTCTCGATTGATCCCTATATGCGAGGAAGAATGAATGATGGCGTGTCTTATGCCTCTCCTGTAAAAATTGGTCAACCTATGCCGGGGGAGACAGTTGGGACCGTGATAGAAAGCAAATCTAGTCTCTATAAGTTAGGTGATAACGTATGCATTCATAAAGGATGGCAAACTTATATCAAAGCCAAGGATACTGATCTATCTATCTATAAAGTACCTGATTTGAACATTCCACTTTCAGCTTATCTTGGTGTAGCAGGAATGCCAGGAAGAACTGCATATTTTGGCTTGAATAGAGTTGGAAAACCTAATAAAGGAGATGTTGTTGTTGTATCGGCTGCTTCAGGAGCTGTTGGATCAGTTGTTGGGCAGCTAGCAAAAATTTATGGATGTGAAGTTATTGGAATAGCTGGTGGCCTAGAAAAATGCTCTTATGTAATAAATGAGTTAGGCTTTGATAATTGCGTTGATTATAAAGATGTAGATTTTCAAGAAAATCTAATATCTGCATGCAATAATGGTATAGATATTTATTTTGAGAATGTTGGCGGTTATGTCTCACAGGCCGTTGCATCACTGCTAAATAATTTAGCAAGAATACCTATCTGTGGTTTTATCTCCCAATACAACGAAGATAATATTTTGGAATCGGAAACACCATTTAAGATATTTGGACAGCTAAAACCCAAACCATCTCATAGATTTTTTGTAGTAACTGAATGGATGGATGAATGGGAGAATGCAACAAATACATTATTAAAATATATTTTAAATAATGATATTAAATACAAAGAGACCATTACAAAAGGTTTTGAAAATGCTCCTCAAGCCCTAAGAGATGTTTTAACTGGTAAGAATTTTGGAAAGCAATTAATCGAAGTTTAATTCAATTTCTCCAATTAAAAACAAGACAGCACTTCCTCCAATAATTACCCTATCCGTAGACATTTCACAATAAAGCAATCCTCCTCTTTCAGAGACTTGCTTTGCTAACAAATTTCTTTTATTTAATACCTTAGTCCAATATGGAACGAGCGTTGTGTGAGCTGAGCCTGTGACAGGATCTTCATTAACACCTGCGCCTGGAAAAAAACATCTAGAGATAAAATCATATTCTTTAGATTGAGCTGAGACAATTAACCCTCTTGTGGTTATATCAGATAACATTTCAAAATCAGGATTAATGTCATGAATATCTAATTCGTTATCAAAAATAGCTAAAATATCATCTCTTCCTTTAAAGAGCTTTTTTGGTTTTATACCAACTACTTTTTCAATAAGTTCAAAATCATCATAAGGCTTTAGATTATCTTGAGGAAAATCTAAAAAATATCTATCTTCATTTTTAGTTACTTTAAGTTTTCCAGATTTTGAATTAACACAAAACTTTGGTGCATTCTTGTCAATATAATTGAAAAAGATATATGCTGCAGCCAAAGTTGCATGACCGCATAGATTAACCTCGCATAGTGGAGCAAACCACCTGATAAAGTACTCATTATTTCTTTGAGATATAAAAGCTGTTTCTGAAAGATTGTTCTCGAAGGCAATTTTTTGCATTAACTGCTCATCAATGATTTCAGAAAAAATTACTCCAGCAGGATTGCCTTTAAAAACCTCACTTGCAAATGCATCCACTTGGTAATATTTATATTTCATATCTCTTAAAATAAAAAAGGAGGGCAAGCCCTCCTTTTATGATTAGTTATTATTAAAAACTATATCTAAATCCTACACTTAGAGATTGACTAAGTCTTAAATTCACTTCTGCAGGGAATCTATCCTCATCACCTTCTAAGTCAAAAGGATTAGTTAAGTTAACAGCAAATGACATATTTTCATTTGGTGTGAAACCATAAGAAATAGCATCAGTCCACCATCCTTCCCATGTAAGGATTGGCTCACCATTTAATCCAATATACTTATCAGGCTGCTCTGGGTTTTGGAACTTTTCAATATAGCCACCAGATCTTCCATCAATTTGATAGAAAATAGCATGCTTATCTCTTTCAAGTCCAATTGTAAAATCATACAACCACTCAGGCTCGCTGTAGCTTCCTGTGAAATCCTCTAAATCATCTGGATTTCCTGTAGGAGCGGATTCAAATATCTGTTGATGATATCCTCTAAACCTAGATGATAGTTCACCCCATTGAGTATCCATAGAATGATCTAAACTTATGATATGAGTTTCAAAGTTTCTAACACCAAAACCTACTGTAATAGCATCAAAAGATTCATCTTCAAAAGGTAAGTTTTCAGAATCACCAATAACCATATCAATTGTATTATCTAGTTTCTTATCTTTTATTTTATCAATTCCGACATCTAACATTCCTTTACTTATATCAAGACCGATAATTTTTTTAGCATTTGTTTTAACCATTGCAATTGCTAAATCTCCTGTACCAGTAGCAACATCTAAAATCAATGATGGTTTTTTAGATTTTAATATTTTCACTATTTTTTTTCTCCATGAAACATCAATACCAAATGAAATAACACGATTAAGTATGTCATATTCTTTTGAAATATTGTTGAACATTTTTTCTACTTGGCTTTTTTTGGACAAGTCGCTATTTTGATAAGGAATTATTTTTTTTGACATTAATACTATCCTTTAAAACTTAAACATAAATGCAAAGAAATACAATTAACATTCAATTCCCTAAAATAAATTATATTTGTATTGAACAATTTATAGAATAATGAAAATAATTATTGCTGGTGCAGGTGAAGTTGGATTTCATCTAGCAAAATTATTATCTTACGAATCTCAAGAAATCACTTTAATAGATCCCGTTAGAGATAGTTTAACTTTTGCGGAGAGTCATCTTGATATTAAGGTGCTAAATGGTGATTCAACTTCAATTAAAACCCTTAATGATGCAAACATCTCTGATGCTGATCTGTTTATTGGTGTCACTGCTTTACAAGCTACAAATCTAACAGCATGTTTTTTAGCTAAACAACTTGGAGCAAAAAAAACAATTGCAAGGATTTCTAACTCAGAATATAATAATCCAAAAAATAATATAAATTTCAGTAATCTTGGTGTAGATGAATTGATATCTCCAGGTGATTTAGCTACAGATGAAATTGAATTAGTAATTAATCAATCTGTGTTTAATGATACATATGAGTTTGAAGATGGAGCTTTAACTACACTTGGTTTAAACCTTTCGGACTCTGCTAAACTTATTGGAAAGTCAGTTACTGAGGCTGCGTCATTTTTTCCAGAAACACATTTTTTCCCAATAGCAATTAAAAGAGATGATAATACTATAATCCCCAGAGGA
>UPTG01000917.1_pt1 | contig 22928 bp, 30 predicted proteins | sample 2160121 | NCBI WGS metagenome assembly UPTG01 (sample SAMN06266255, study PRJEB28933) | marine metagenome | isolation source: Columbia River Estuary | place: USA:Columbia River Estuary, USA | collected 2014-07-27
AAAAAAAAAAAAATAAAAAAAAAAAAAAAAAAAGAAAATTACTGTTTTAAGATCACCGCATGTAAATAAAAAATCTAAAGAATCTTTTGAATATTGTATGTTTAGTATTGAATTGCTACTCTATGTAGTTGATTTAAATATTTTTATTAATGAACTATGTAAAATAAGAAATAATATTTATTTAGATGTAAATGTAAAAATAAAATTATTACATTTAAAATTAAGAAAATTAAAAAGTTTAAACCATTTTTTAGTGAAGAAATGTATAAGCAGTAAATATTTAAAATTATTAGATATCGTTGGAGAAATTAATTTAAACAATTTAATCTAAATAGCTCAGTGGTAGAGCAAAGGACTGAAAATCCTTGGGTCGATAGTTCAAGTCTATCTTTAGATAATAAAAATTAATATGAATAATAATACTCTGTGGTATCTGTTAACTCATATAAAAAATGGACAAAAATCTAATAAAGCGTTTATTTTACATCCAAAAAAAAAAGTTTGTGGTTTTATTTTAAATATTTTATGGGAAGAAGGTTATATTTTAGGTTATACTGTTTCAAAAAAACATAAAAAAATGTTTGAAATTTTTTTAAAATATAAGTCTAATAATTTATTAGTTATAAAACATGTTAGGTCAATAACAAAACCTAGTTGTAAATTATATTGTTCTGTAAAACAATTATGGAAAATAAATTTTAATTTAGGTTTAATCTTGTTGTCTACTGATAAAGGTATTTTAACTTTAAATTCCTGTAAAAAATTAAATATAGGTGGTGAATTACTTTGTTTAATTTTTTAAATAAGTAAAAAATATAAATTATATATGAATACAGTTATTCTAAAAAAAAATATTATAAAAATACCTAAAAATATTTCAGTTTTTTTTTGTGAAAATAATATTTTAGTAATAAAAGGATTTTTATTTACAAAATCAATTAAATTAAAAACACAAATAAAAATTTTTAATAAAACTAATATAATATTAATAACTCCTTTTTTATTAAATAATTATAAAAACAAAAAATTAAAATTTTTATCCAATACTTACTTAAATAATATAAAACAAATGATTAAGGAAACTACAAAAAAAACAAAAAAAAAATTAAATCTTGTTGGTGTTGGTTATAAGGTTATTATTTTAACAAACCTTTATTTTACAATATTACAATTAAAATTAGGTTATAGTCATTTTATTTACATTAGAATCCCAAAAAATTTAATAGTAATTAGTCCAAAACCTAATAAAATTTTTTTTTATGGTTATTTTCAACAAAGTGTTAATTTATTAGCGTTTTTAATAAAATCTTATAAAATGCCTGAACCTTATAAAGCAAAAGGGATTTTTTATTTTAATGAACAAATTAAATTGAAAAAAGGAAAAAAATTATAAATATTAATGAAAATTAAAAAAATCAAAAGATATAACTTAATAAATTATAATTTATTAAAATCTAGAAGTTATTTAGGTTTGCAAAAATTATCTTTTTATTATTTAAATTCATCTTATATTCTAGGATTTAGAAAGAATTTTAGTTTATTTAATTTAAAATACACTAAAAATTATATTAAAAAATCTTTATTAATAATTTACAAATTTCATTATTATAACAAAAAAATATTATTTATAGGATTTCCTAGTTTTAGTACAGGTAATAAAACTTATGATTTATTGTTCTATAGTACTGATCATTATCATGTAGCTTATGATAATTGGATAAATAATTTTTTAATGAACTATAAACAAATTATGTTGTTAACAAAAAAATTATTGTTAAAAAAAAATTTAAATAATAAGGAATTAAAAACAGTTATTGGTATAAAACAGATTCCAGATTTAATTGTGGTATACAATCAAACAAAACAAACAAAAATAGTTAAAGAAATTTTATCTAATAAAATTCCTTTAATTTCTTTTATGAATAGTTCAAGTAATTTAAGTAATTTAGAATATAAAATTTTAGGTGGTTTTCATAATTTAAAAACTAAACATTTTATTTATTTTTTATTAAAATCTATTTTGACTTTATCTAAATTTAAAAAAATTTAATAAAAAAAAAAAATATTTATAAGCCGATTTATAAAAGTTATATAAAGTTAAATAAAAATGTTCAATCACGTTCAAAATTTTTGTCTTTTAAAAAACAAAAATGGAAAAAATTTATTCTAGTTCAAAATGAATTAAAAAACAAAAAGAAAATTAGTCTTTTTGATCATTACTTATATTTAAAACCAAAATATGGGTTTAGTTTTATTAATAAATATAAATTTTATTTATATTCTAAACAAAGATTTAAATTATTTTATGGTCAATTGTCAGATAAGAATTTTAATCACATTTATAAAAAAGTTTATAATAAATTTAAAATTAATAACTGTTATAACAAAAGTTCTTTTTTGTTTTTATCGTTTTTAGAAAAACGCTTAGATGTAATTCTATATAGAACTTCGTTTTTAAATAGTCTTAGAAGTTCTCGACAATTAATTTGTCACGGAAAAGTTTATATAAATGGAAAAAAAATTACAATAAATTCTTATTTGGTAAAAAAAGGTGATTTTATTGAAATTCATTCTTCTTTTCATAATAATTTAGTAAAAAATATTAGTTTATATCCTAATAAATTAATTGTCCCTAAATATTTAGAAATTAATTATAAAACGCTACAGTTTTTTGTAATTTCTGAAATTAACTTTAATAAAAATTCATATAACTTTCCATTTTGGTTAAATTTAAACAAATTATTTATTTTAAATCACTAATAATCTTTATTCTTCAATAGCTCAGTTGGTTAGAGCATATGGCTGTTAACCATTTAGTCGTTGGTTCGAATCCAACTTGAAGAGACAGTTCTATAGTTTTACATAAAACTATTGACATTAAATTTTTTATTTGGAAACAATCGGATTTGAACCGATAACTTTATGTTTGCAAAACATACACTCTACCTTTGAGTTATGCTCCCTGTAATTTATATTTTTAATTTTTTAATATTTTATGATAAATTCTATATATATAAGCTTGTTTGGTGAAATTGGTAGACACGTCAGACTTAAAATTTGATTCCATTTGAAGAGTATCGGTTCAAATCCGATAACAAGTATTTAATTTAGTTATTTACCAAGATGATGGAATTGGTAGACATGCTAGGTTTAGGTTCTAGTTCTTTAAAGAGTAAGGGTTCAAATCCCTTTTTTGGTAATAATTATCTATTTGTTTTAAAATATAAAAGTGCCTACAATTAATCAATTAATTAATTTTGCAAGAAAAAAGAAACCAGCTCTTAAAAAAACCCCTGCATTAAAAGGATCACCTCAAAAAAAAGGAATTTGTATTAAAATTTTTACAAGAACTCCTAAAAAGCCTAATTCTGCTATTAGAAAACTTGTTCGATTAAGGTTATCTAATAATTTAAAAGTTATGGCTTATATACCTGGAGAGGGACATTCTTTACAAGAATATTCTTCGGTTTTAATGAGAGGTGGGAGAGTAAAGGATTTACCTGGAATAAAATATCATTTAGTTAGAGGTAAATTAGATTTTTTAGGTTTAAAGACAAGAAAGACATCAAGATCAAAATATGGTACTAAAAAATTATAAATTATTACATAAAAGTAAAACAATTAATTTTTACAATTTAAAAAAAAAAAATTTAATTTATTTTAAAAATACAAATAAAAAAATTAATAAATATAATTCAAAAATCATATTAAGTGAAAAATTTATTAATTGTTTAATGCTGAAAGGAAAAAAAAGTATTTCAGAAAAAATTTTTTTTGATTTTTTAAAATTTTTAAAAAAAAGTTCTATTAAAAATATTATTTTTTTTTTTAAGTTTTCTTTAATAAATAGTTCTTTAATTCTTTCTATATATAAAATAAAAAATAAAAAACGTATTATACGTGAAGTTCCGTTTATGCTATTACCAAAAAATAGAATTATTTGGGCTATAAAAACTATTATTAAAAGTATTAAATTTCAGTCAAAAACTGGTTTATTGGTAAATTTTAAAAATGAAATTATAAATATTTTGAAAAAAAATAGTAATATTTTGTTAAAAAGAAATGACGTTCATACATCTTCTTTAAAAAATAAAGCATTTGCTCACTTTAGGTGGTTTTAATGATAATACTTTATTTTTTTTTACATTTAATAGGATTTGAACCTATAACTTTCGGGACCGAAATCCGACGCTCTATCCAATTAAGCTATAAATGCTAAAAAAAAATATTTTTTATTCTATTTTTTATATTATGATTCAACAACAAACTATATTAAAAGTAGCTGATAATTCAGGCGCTAAAAGTGTAAAATGTATAAAAGTTTTAGGTGGTTTTAAAAGAAAAATTGCTTTTTTAGGTGATCTTATCATAGTATCTGTACAACAATTAAGAAATAAATCTCGAAAATCGTCTAAAGTAATTAAAGGTGAAGTTTATAAAGCTATTGTCGTAAGAACTAAGCAAAAAGTTAAAAATTCTGATGGATCTTTTTATTTTTTTTCTAAAAATGCTGTAAGTTTATTAAGTAAACAGAATAAACCTTTAGCTAGTAGATTAACAGGTCCTATACCTAAACAATTAAAATTAAATAAGTTTTTAAAATTAGCTAGTATTTCTTCTTCAGGCTTTTTTAATTAAAATTTTTAATATGCAAATTTTTAAAAATTATTATAATAACGTAATAAAATATGATTTAATAAATAAATTTTATTATACAAATCATAAGCAAATCCCCCAAATAATTAATATTATTTTAAACTTTAATTGTAAAAATTTAAATGTTAAAAATTTAGTAAGTTCTTTAGTTGCATTGGAATTAATTACAATGAAAAAGGGCATAGTTTTAACTTCAAAAAAGTCAAACATTGTTTTAAAAATTAGAAAAGGTAATCCTATAGGATGTAAGATTACATTAAAAAAAAATTATATGAATATATTTTTTTTTAGATTAGTTTCAGAAATTTTTCCTAATATAAAATTATTTAAAGGTTTTTATGTTAAAAATTTAGTTAATTATAATTCAAATTCATTTATATTTAAAATAAATAAAACTTTGTTTATTTATGAATTAGAAAATTATTATCAATTTTTTAAAGATTTACCTCCTATAGAAATAAATATTATTACTAATTCTGTATATTTTTTTGAATTAACGTTTCTTTTACAATCATATAAATTTCCTATAATTTATAAAAATTATGTTTGCAATTATAACTCAATAGGTAGAGTGTGATCTTGCCAAGATTAAAGTTGAGGGTTCAAGTCCCTTTTTTTGCTTAACAACATTTGGATAAGTGGTTGAGTGGTTTAAGACGTTAGTTTTGAAAATTAAAGTATTAGTAAAATACCGTGGGTTCGAATCCCACCTTATCTTAATATAATATTTATAATAAGGCTAAATAACATAATTTGGTAATGTATTAGATTGCAAATCTTATAATGAAGGTTCAAATCCTTCTTTGGCTTTTTTAATATAATGAATTCAATTTTAATTGTATTACATATTATTCTTAAAATTTTAATAATTATTATTCCTTTACTTATTGCAGTTGCCTATTTTACACTAGCTGAACGGAAAATTATGGGTTCTATACAAAGGAGAAAGGGTCCGAACGTTGTAGGATTTTTAGGTTTGTTACAAGCATTAGCTGATGGTTTAAAGTTATTTGTTAAAGAAACAATTTTACCTAGTAGTTCTAATATAATTATTTTTATAGCAGCTCCTTTTTTAAGTTTTTTTTTAAGTTTAATTAGTTGGTCAGTTATACCTTTTTCTGAAAATTCTTTGTTAATAGATTTAAATTTTGGTATAATTTATTTATTTGCAGTGTCTTCATTGAGTGTGTTTGGTATTATTATGGCAGGTTGGTCTAGTAATAATAAATATTCTTTTTTAGGTGCATTAAGATCATCTGCTCAGTTAATATCTTACGAAGTTTCTATAGGATTTGTAATTATAAATGTTGCTTTATGCTCTGGTACCTTTAATTTAAGCAATATTGTACTTTCTCAGAAACAAATATGGTATTTTATACCTTTATTTCCAATGTTTGTAATTTTTTTAGTTTCTATGCTAGCTGAAACTAATCGCCATCCATTTGATTTACCTGAAGCTGAAGCAGAATTGGTTTCTGGTTATAATGTTGAGTATTCTGCAATGACTTTTGCTTTGTTTTTTTTAGCTGAATACGCAAACATGCTTTTAATGAGTGCGTTCGTTTCTATATTATTCTTAGGGGGTTGGTTACCTTTATTTAGTTGTTTTCCTTTTAATTTATTACCAGGTTCTGTTTGGTTTGGTCTTAAAATATCGCTTAATGTATTTTTTTTCATATTAATGAGAGCTATTTTACCTAGATTTCGTTATGATCAATTAATGACATTAGGTTGGAAATGTTTTTTACCTTCAGCTTTATGTTATTTAATTTTTACAGTATCTTTATTGATAAGCTTTAATGGGTTACCTTATTAATTAAGTTTATATATAGACTTACTAGAATAAAAATTTCATAAATAATATTAATAAAACTACCTAAAAATAATTGACTAAAAATATCGGGAGGTGTAATTAAAGTTGTTATTAAAAAAAGAAAAAAAAAAATAAATTTTTTTTTTTCTTTTATAAACTTTAAATAATTTTGAGTATTATTAATATAAATAAATACTATTGTAAATATTTGAGATACTATCGTTGTTAGTTTATTTAAATTTATAAAAAAATTTAAATATTCCGAAAGTTTTGCTTCAAAATACAAATTTAATTGATTGTTAAATATTATATCTTGAAAATTAAAAAAAAAATTCCAGCTTGTTGGTAATATAATATTATATAAAAAAATTAGTGAAAACATAGATAAAATTATATAAACTAAAATAATTTTTTTAATTATAGATATCTCAAATTTATATAATCCAGTATTTATAAATAAAAAAAAATGCATCAAAAAAAAAAAAAATATTATTTTATTACTTATAAAATTAGCTAAATATATATAAGTATTAAAAATTTCTGTTACATTTGTAGTTATAAAATATATTTTATTTAATGTAAATGTTGTATTAATACTTGGTTTAATAATAATATATAATAATATTTCTTTATAATTATAACAAATTATAAAAATAGTACTCCAAGTTAAGGTTATTAATATTATTCTATTTTTTAATTCTAAAAAAAAATACAGTAACATAACGGTATATATATATATATTATAAGGAATATAGTTTAATTGGTAGAGCATTGATTTCCAAAATCAAAAGTTAAGGGTTCAAATCCCTTTTTTCCTGTTTTTATTTTTTGATTTAGTATTCAATATATTTTGTATTTGCTTATAAATGATATTAAAATTTTTTATTATAAAAGAAATATCACCAAATAATAAAAATCCTAGTAATATTAATATTATTAATTGATTAAAGCTTAGATTCATACATATATTTTTAATTATTTGTAAGCTTATAGTTCAGAGGTAAGAACGTACCGCTCATAACGGTTTTGTCGCAGGTTCAAATCCTGCTAAGCTTAAAAAACTTAAAAAGTTGATAATAAATTTGTTATGAAATTTACATTAAAAAATCATAAATTAGCAAAAATAAAAACATTAATAAAAACTCAAAAAATATTATTTTTTTGTCATTTTATTAACGATACTACAAATAAATGTATTAAATTAGAGCAAAAAATGTTAAAAAAAAAGGTAAAACTTTTTAAAACAGATTCTTCTTTAGTTTACTTTTTATTTAAAAATTCAATATATTTAAATGTAACAAATTTTATTTTTGGACCTGTGGCAATTTTATATTTTAATTTTTTAAATTTTTTTAATAAAATTTTGAATTTAAATAATAAATTATTATTTTTTTTTTTAATTTTTAATAAAAAGGTTTATACTTTAAAATTGACTTTGTACCTAAAAACTATAAAATACGTACAAAATATAAATGTATTATTTATATTTTTTAAAAACGTTAGTTATAATAAATTTTTATCTACTTTATTTATAATTAATAAAAAATTTATTTCGAAATAATGTGATTTGAACACATGTCTTTCTGTTCCCAAAACAGACACGCTACCAGACTGCGTTATATTTCGTTATGGTGAAGCAGGTAGGATTTGAACCTACGATAGGTATTACCTAATAGATTTACAATCTATCACTATAAACCGCTCAGTCACTACTTCGTGTTTATTTTTTAAGTCTACAACCATTATGGGCTATTAAATTATAATACTTTATACTTTTTATATAAAAATATTTTTTAAAACTTTTTAATAATTTTTTTCTATTAGATTTTATTCCCATAAAATGAATTGCAAATATTTTATTTTTTAATTTTCTTATTTTAAATTTAGTAAATTTTATAATACGATTATATGCAAGTCGTTTTGTTTTTTGTGAACCTTTTAATTTTATTTTACCAGAAGAGCATGCTATTAATATTTTTCCTTTAATATTAGTTACATTTATATAAATATTTGATTTTAATAAAGTTATTTTTATAATATAAGATATTAGATTATAGTTTTTAATATTTACATTATTTAACTTGAATTTTTTTTCAGGATTTGTTTGATAATTATACAAAAATAAATTACATTGTTTATTTATTTTTGCTAGTACATCAACAATATAATTATTAAATTTTATTACATTAATAATTTTTATTAAAGAATAATTTCGTTTTAATATTTTTAACCACATAATAAAATAAATGATTATGTATTTTTTTTTTAAAAAGATATATGTATTTTTTAATATAGTTTGTAATAATAACATGTTATTGGTTATTTAAATAATTTATATTTATTTAAATTTTAACAAAAAAATGTATAAACTAAAGTCTATTCTTTCTTTTTATGTATTTTTTGTATTGCGAGTAAATTTTAGTTTTAGCCTCTTAAAATTTTTATTAAAATGACATTTAAAAAATATAAACCTATAACGTCATCTCAACGTCATTTAACATTATTAAACAAGTTTTTTTTAAATAAATCTCCATTGATTAAGTCTAAAATATTTGGATTAATAAATTCATCTGGACGAAATAATCAAGGAAAAATTACCGTAAGGCATAAAGGCGGTGGAATTAAACATAAATACCGAAAAATATGTTTTAAAAGAAATTACAATACTACAGGAGTTATTACCAGCCTTGAGTACGATCCTAATAGAACAGCTTATATAGCGTCAGTATATGATATTTTTCAAAAATTTTATTATTATATTTTAGCTTCTATAAATTTAAATGTAGGTGATATAGTAAAATCAGGTGTTATCGCTAATGTCAAATTAGGTCATACTTTACAATTAAAACATATACCTATAGGAAGTTTTATTCATTGTATTTCAGATAAATCAAATAAAGCAAAATTTACTAGATCTGCTGGGAGTTATTCAACGTTAATAGAAAAAACAAGAAATTATTGTAAAATAAAATTAAGTTCAGGTCAATATATATTAGTTTCAGATAAATCCTATGCTACGTTAGGTATTGTATCAAATGAAAATAACTTTTTAAAAATTTTAGCTAAAGCGGGTAGATCTAGATGGTTAAATAAAAGACCTTCTGTAAGAGGTGTTTCTATGAATCCTGTAGATCATCCACATGGAGGAGGAGAAGGTAAAACATCAGGAGGTCGAACATCAGTTACTCCTTGGGGAAAACCTACTAAAAATAAGAAAACAGGTAAATTAGTTAATAAATTGCTTTTATAATTGTAAAATAAAAATGATTAGAATTACTTGGAAAGGTCCTTATATAAGTGAAAATATTTATTATAATATTTTAGATAAAAAAGAAATATTACATGGTTCAAGAAATGTTATAATTACTCCTAATTTATTAGGATTTAATTTTTTAATACATAACGGAAAAAATTTGTTAAAAATAAAGATAACAGAAGAAATGATAGGACACAAATTTGGAGAATTTTCTTTTACTAGAAAAAAATTTTCTTACAAAAAAAAAAGAAAGTAATGGGTCAAAAAGTAAATCCAATTGTTTTTAGATTAGGGTTTAAAAATAACTTATGGCATTCTAATTATTTATATAATAATTATGAAGAATTATCTTTATATATTTATCAAGATATTGAAATTAAAAATTATATTTATAAATTTTTTAAATTACATAAACTATTTTTACATTCTTGCAAAATTATTAGATCTAAAGTAGGATTAAATATATTTGTTTTTTATTACGTATCTACAAAATCTTTAAATATAATCAACAGTATTAATTTAATTCAAAAAATATTTTTAAATATTTCCAAAAAAAATTATATAAAAAGCAAAAAAAAAATTATAAAACGCTTATGGATTTTGTATTTATTAAAAAAAAAATTAAATACAAAAGAAAATTTATATAAAAATTTTGATTTTACTGAAAAATTGTTAGAATGTTTAACTTTATTTACAAAAAAATATTTAAATTTAAATATAATTTTACAAAATTCTAATAAAAGTTTATTTGTAAATTTTAAAAATAAATTAGAATCAGAACGTTTTAAAAAAATTGTTTTAAAACTAAGAAATTATTCTAATGCTTTATTTTTTAAAGAATGTTTGAACATTTTAAGTATTGTTATAAAAAAAAGAAATTCCGCTAAATTAATTTCAGAATTTTTGGCATTTCAATTTAGTGTAATGAAAAAACATAATTATTTTTTAAACTTTTTAAAGCGTGCTTTACTTCTTATAATTAAATCAAGATTTTCTTTTATAAAAGGTTTTAAATTAATTATAAACGGTAGGTTGAATGGTAAACCTAGAGCTAAAAATAAATTTTTGATTGTAGGTAAAGTACCTTTACAAAGTATCAATTCGAAAGTGGATTATTCAACAAGTGTAAGTTATTCGCAATATGGTACTTTTGGATTTAAAGTATGGATTTGTGAATAATAATTTATATAATTATATGTTAACACAACCTAAAAAAACAAAATATAAAAAAATTAGAAAAGGAGTTTTAAAAAAATTAGAATACAAAATGAATTCTTTAAATTTTGGAACTGTCGGTTTAAAAGCTATAGAATCTGGTATAATTTTATTAAACCAATTAGAAGCTGCTAGACAAGCTATAAATAGAAAATTAAATAGAAAAGGAAAAATATGGATCAGAATTTATCCTAATTATCCTATTACAAGAAAACCTGTTGAAGTAAGAATGGGTAAAGGTAAAGGCCAAGTTAGTTATTGGGGGGCGAAAATCTCAGGAGGTACAATCTTGTTTGAAATATGCGGAATATCTAAAGATAAAGCTATTTACGCTTTTAACTCAGGAAGTTCTAAATTACCTATTAAAACAAAAATTATATTTTAATTTACTAATATTATTTATAGGTATATAGCTCAGTGGTAGAGCATTGGACTTTTAATCCACAGGTTTTGGGTTCAAATCCCAATATACCTATTAGTTTTTATTGCAGTAAATTTAATTAAAGCTTATAACTCAGTTGGTTAGAGTATACGCCTGATAAGCGTAAAGTCAATAGTTCAAATCTATTTAAGCTTACGTTAATTTTGCATTTTTAGCTCAGTTGGATTAGAGCAGTAGTTTTCTAAACTGATGGTCATAGGTTCAAATCCTATAAAATGTTAATAAATTATTATGTTTATTAATTCGCAAAATATTATTCTTTATTTATTAATTGTACCGTTAGTTGGTATATTAAGTTTACTTTTATTACCTTCGTGGAATGTTTTATTAATAAAACAAACAGCTTTATTATTTTCAGGATTAACTTTTTTACTATCGTTATTTTTATTAATATTTTTTAATTTATCTCAAAGTCAATTTCAATTTTATTTAAAATTAAATTGGATTTCAATTTTAAATTTTGATTTTATTGTTGGTATAGATGGAATATCTTTATTTTTTGTTTTGTTGACTACATTATTGATTTTTTTATGTTTGTTAGTTAGTTGGGATTCCATAAAATATAATTTAAAATTATATTTTATAACTTTTTTTATTTTAAAATTTTTTTTAATAGGCGTTTTTTGCGTGTTAGATTTATTACTTTTTTATATTTTTTTTGAAAGTGTGCTTATACCTATGTATTTAATTATAGGGTTTTGGGGTTCTAGAGAAAGAAAAATAAGAGCAGCTTTTTTTTTTTTTTTATATACTTTGTTAGGCTCTGTATTAATGCTATTATCGATTTTATATGTATATTATCAAATTGGGACTACAGATTTTGAAATATTATCTACAGTTTCATTTACATTAAAAGAACAAAAACTTTTATGGTTATCTTTTTTTGCTTCTTTTGCTACAAAAGTTCCTATGGTACCTGTTCATATTTGGTTACCTGAAGCTCATGTAGAAGCACCTACAGCAGGTTCTGTTATATTAGCAGGAATTTTATTAAAATTAGGTACTTATGGTTTTGTTCGTTTTTTATTTCCATTTTTTCCTGAAGCATGCTACTATTTTTCTCCATTAGTTTATTCTATAGCTGCTGTTAGTATAATTTATACTTCACTAACAGCTATTAGACAAACTGATTTTAAAAAAATAATAGCCTATACTTCTGTAGCTCATATGAATTTAGTTATTTTAGGTTTATTTAGTTTTAATGTTATAGGTATAGAAGGTGCTCTATTGCAAAGTTTAAGCCATGGATTTGTTGCAAGTGCACTATTTGCTATTATAGGTGTTGTTTATGATAGGTACCATACTAGAACGGTGAAATATTACGGAGGTTTAGTCCATATAATGCCGATTTATATTATTATTTTTTTATTTTTTACTATGTCAAATATAGGATTACCAGGAACAGGAAGTTTTGTAGGCGAATTTTTGATTTTAGTAGGTTCTTTTCAAACTAATATTTTTATTACATTTATAGGCGCTACAAGTATGATTTTAGGAGGTTGCTATTCTTTATGGTTATTTAATCGTATTGCCTATGGAAATTTAAAAACTCAATATATAACAAAATTTATTGATTTAAATAAAAGAGAAGTTTATATTTTTTTACCTTTAATTTTAGGTACAATTTTAATGGGTTTATACCCTAATATTTTTTTGGATCCTATACATTTAAGCGTAAATTTATTGTTACAATGGATGCAATTTTAATTTTTATAGTTCTCATCGTCTAAAGGTTTAGGACATTACTCTTTCAAGGTAATAATACGAGTTCGAATCTCGTTGAGAATATAAAGTTATTCTAAGTACTGAAAAAATAAAAATGATTTTAAAAAAAAAAGAAATAAAAAAAAAAATACAAAATTTTACAATAAATTTTGGACCTCAGCATCCAGCAGCTCATGGTGTATTAAGGCTTGTATTAGAATTAAAAGGAGAAATAATAGAACGAGCAGATCCCCATATTGGTTTATTGCATAGAGGGACTGAAAAATTAATTGAATATAAAACTTATTTACAAGCATTACCTTATTTTGATAGATTAGATTATGTTTCAATGATGTCTCAAGAACATACATATTGTTTAGCCGTTGAAAAATTAATTAATAGTTCTGTTCCTTTAAGAGCTCAATATATTAGAGTATTATTTGCAGAATTAACTCGTATTTTAAATCATTTATTAGCTGTTGGTTGTCATGCAATGGACGTAGGTGCTATGACTCCGATGTTATGGTCTTTTGAGGAACGTGAAAAATTAATGGAATTTTATGAACGTGTGAGTGGTGCTAGAATGCATGCAGCTTATTTTAGACCTGGGGGTGTAAATTTAGATTTACCTATAGGTTTTTTAGATGATATTTACATATTTGTAGAACAGTTTAATTTAAGGTTAAATGAAATTGAAGATATGTTATCAGAAAATAATATTTGGAAACAAAGACTTGTTGATATTGGTATTGTATCATTTTCAGATGCTCTAAATTGGGGGTTTAGCGGAATAATGTTGCGTGGTTCTGGTATAAATTGGGATCTTAGAAAAAGTCAGCCTTATGAGGTTTATAAAGAATTAAATTTCAAAATTCCTGTAGGATCAAAAGGTGATTGTTATGATCGCTATATTCTTCGTATACTAGAAATGAAAGAATCTTTAAAAATAATAAAGCAATGTCTTGATAAAATACCTAACGGTAATATTAAAAATGACGATAGAAAAATATCAATACCTTTGCGAAAAAATCTTAAAAATTCTATGGAATCTTTGATACATCATTTTAAGTTTTCAACTCAAGGAATCCAACCTTTACCTGGTGAAACCTATATAGGAAGCGAAGCTCCTAAAGGTGAATTTGGTGTTTATTTAATCTCTGATGGGACTAATAAACCTTTTAGATGTAAAATTAAATCTCCTGCTTTTAGCCATTTACAATCTTTAAATTTTATGTCAAAAGAACATTTAATAGCAGATGTTGTGACTATTATAGGTACCCAAGATATAGTTTTTGGTGAAGTTGATAGATAAATAATTTCAAAATGAGTTATAATAATTTAAAAAAAAAAAAATCAATAACTATATTTTCTGATGGAAGTTTTTCTATCATAAAAAATAGTGTATTAAAAAGAATTATTTTTTTTGAAAAAGACGAACGTAATTCAAGTTTATGGTTACAATTAAATAAATTACAAAAACCAATAAATAACTTTAGTTATATAAATAAATTTTTATTAAAAAATAAAACATAATTAAAATGAATCTTAATTTAATAACTTTAGCTAATATAAAAATGATTGTTAAAACATTTCCTATAAAAAGAATTCAAATTTTTAAAGACGAAATTGTCATTTATATTGATAGTTCTTTTATATTATATTTTTTAGTTTTTTTAAAATATCATACTTTATGTCAGTATAAAATATTGATTTCTCTTTCTGGAATTGATTATATAAAAAAACAAAATAGATTTGAATTAGTTTATGATCTATTAAGTGTTAAATTCAATAGTAGAATAAGAATAAAATTATCTATAAATCAACTTCAAATGGTAGAATCTTGTGAAAATGTCTTTATTGCGGCTGGTTGGTTTGAAAGTGAAATTTTTGATATGTTTGGTATTTTTTTTTCGAATCATAGTAATTTAAGAAGAATTTTAACAGATTATGGTTTTGAAGGTTATCCTTTAAGAAAAGATTTTCCTTTAAGTGGTTTTATTGAGCTAAGGTATGATGATTCGCAAAAAAGAATAGTAACTGACTATATTCAATTTTCTCAAGAATATAGAACATTTGATTTTTTAAGTCCTTGGAAATGAAAAGTTTAATACAAAACGACAAAATAAAGCGAAAAAAATTGCTTCTTTTTGAAGCTAATAGATTTATATTAAAAGCTATTCTAAAAAATAAAATCTTATTATTGTCAATAAAATTTAATATAATGTTAAAACTAATCAGTGTATCGAAGTGCAGTTCAAGAAATAAAATTAACAATTATTGTATTTATACTTTTAGAAAAAAAAGTATTTTAAGTAAATTTAGAATGTCTAGATTAATTTTTTTAAATTTAAGTAGATTTGGACAAATAGCTGGAATAAAAAAATCTGTTTGGTAAAATTATTAATTTGTTCGTTTATTTTTTGGGGTATAGCCAAGTAGGTAAGGCATTTGCTTTTGGTGCAAATATTCAGAGGTTCGACTCCTTTTACCCCAAACAAATGAAATTATTAACTCTATTTTAGTTTGTTTTTTATGTATTTAATTTTAATTTTTTTACCTTTTATTAGTTCAATTACTGTCGGAATGTTCGGCAAAAAACTAGGAACAGATGGCTCTTCATTTATTTCAGTATTTAGTTTATTTTTTACATTTATAAGTTCATTATTTTGTTTTTATGAAGTAGGTTTATCTAATAGTTTTGTTTTTATAAAATTGGTAAAATGGATTGATTCAGATTTATTACAAGTTGATTGGGGGTTTTTGTTTGATTCTCTTACTGTTGTTATGTGTTGTGTTATAACTTTTATTTCCTTTTTAGTTCATTTATATTCTACAGAGTATATGTCTCATGATCCACATTTACCTAGATTTATGTCTTATTTATCTTTATTTACATTTTTTATGTTGATTTTAGTAACTGCAGATAATTACGTTCAAATGTTTGTTGGTTGGGAAGGTGTTGGTTTATGCTCTTATTTGTTAATAAATTTTTGGTTTACTAGAATTCAAGCTAATAAAGCTGCAATTAAAGCTATGATTGTAAATAGAATAGGAGATTTTGGATTAATATTAGCTATTTTAGTAATTTTTATAAATTTTAAAGCTCTTGATTACGCTACTATTTTTTCTTTAATACCTTTTTATATAAATGAACACTTTACCTTATTGTATTTTGAATTTAATTTACTAAGTGTTATAAGTTTTTTTTTATTTGTAGGTGCTATAGGTAAATCGGCTCAATTAGGCCTTCACACATGGTTACCTGATGCTATGGAAGGGCCTACTCCTGTTTCAGCGTTAATACATGCAGCTACAATGGTAACTGCAGGCGTATTTTTAATTGTTCGTAGTTCATGTTTATTTGAATATTCTTTACATATTTCTCAAATTGTTACTATTCTTGGTGCTAGTACTGCTTTTTTTGCTGCATCTATCGGCTTATTACAGAATGATTTAAAACGAGTTATAGCTTATTCTACATGTAGTCAATTGGGTTATATGATTTTTGCTTGTGGTTTATCTAATTATTCAGTTGGAATTTTTCATTTAGCAAATCATGCTTTTTTTAAAGCATTATTGTTTTTAGCTGCAGGTTCAGTAATTCATGCAATTATCGATGAACAAGATATGAGAAAAATGGGTGGGTTAAAAAATAAAATACCTTTCACTTATTCTATTATGGTTATTGGTTCTTTAGCTTTAATAGGATTTCCATTTTTAACAGGATTTTACTCAAAAGATGTTATATTAGAATTAGCTTATGGAAAATTTAGTACCTCTGGATATTTTAGTTATATTTTAGGTACGTGTGGTGCTTTTTTTACTTCTTTTTATTCAACAAGACTTTTATATTTAACTTTTTTATCAAAACCTAATGCTTATAAATCAGTTTTATTTTTGACTAAAGAGTCAATGATTTATCCTATTAATATTGTATTAGCTTTATTGGCAATACCTAGTATTTTTATTGGATATTATCTTAAAGATATGCTAATAGGATTAGGTTCTGATTTTTGGGGTAATTCTATATACGTTTTACCTGAAAATATGAATAGAATTGATGCTGAATTTATAAATCAATGTATTAAATTATTACCTTTAATGTTAACTTTTACAGGTTTTTTTTTTGCTTTTATTTTTTATACTTTTTTTAATTTTTTTTTATTTAATTTAAAAGTATCAAATATAGGAAAAAAAATTTATAATTTTTTAAATAAAAAATGGTTTTTTGATAAAATATATAACGAATATTTAGTTCAAAATGTATTAAATATTAGTTATAGAATAAGTTATAAAATTATAGATAGAGGGATTATTGAAATTTTTGGTCCTTTAGGTTTAACAAAAATAGTATCTAAAAAAGCAGTTTTTTTATATAAATTACAAAGTGGTTTTTTATATCATTATACGTTAATTGTTTTAATTGCAAGTACATTTTCTTTATTAATTCGACAAATTTGTTTACAATATGAGTTTTTAATCGATTTTAAAATAAGTATTTTATTTTTTTTATTTATTTTCTATTTTATAGCTTTAAAAAATAAATTTTAAATTTATTTAATCAATTATGAAATTAAATATATGTTTTTTATCACGAGTGGTTTTTATTTATCTATAAAATTAGATAATTTAACTTTTTCTTTAATTAGAGAAGAATATTTTTCTTTGTTTTTAATAATTTTAACAGCTAGTGTTTTGAGCTTTATTATTCTTATATTGTCTTATTTTTTAGCAATTCAAAATCCCGAATCTGAAAAATTATCGACTTACGAATGTGGATTTGAACCTTATGAAGATGCTAGATTACAGTTTGATGTAAAATTTTATTTAATTGCTATTTTATTTTTAGTTTTTGATATAGAAACAGTATTTATCTATCCTTGGTGCATTTCTATAAGTCAGTTAAATATTATCGGTTTTTGGTCTATGATTGATTTTATTTTTGAATTATGTATAGGATTATTTTATATTTGGAGATTAGGAGCCTTGAATTGGGACTGAAAAAAATATTAAATTGAATTATTTTTATGTAAATAATATAAAAATTAATCATATAGAAAAAGATAAAAATATTATCGATTATTTAGAAAATATAAACATTAAAATACCTCATTTTTGTTACCATCAAAATTTATCTATAGCTGGAAATTGTCGTATGTGCTTAGTTGAATTAAAAAATTCGCCCAAACCATTAATATCTTGTGCTATGCCTATTAATAATAAAATGGAAATTTTTACTGATAGTCCTCTGGTAAGAAAAGCTCGAGAAAATATTTTAGAATTTTTATTATTAAATCATCCTCTAGATTGTCCAATTTGTGATCAGGGAGGAGAATGTGATTTACAAGATCAATCTTTAATTTTTGGAATAAGTAAAAAAAGATTTTATTCTTATAAAAGAAGTGTTACAAATAAAAATTTAGGCCCTATTATAAAAACTGTAATGACTCGTTGTATTCATTGCACTAGATGTGTTAGATTTGCTAAAGAAATTGCGGGAACTGAAGATTTAGGTGTTTTTGGACGTGGTTATTCTACTGAAATAGGTACATATATAGAAAAAATTTTTAATTCTGAAATTTCTGGTAATGTTAGTGATATTTGTCCTGTTGGTGCTTTAACTTTTAAACCTTATTCATTTTTTGATAGATCTTGGGAATTAAAAAATATTTTTTCTATAGATTATTCTGACGGATTAAATTTAGATATTAAAGTCTCTATAAAAAATGATTCTTTTATAACAAAAATTACGCCTTATTTTAATAATCAGAAAAATATTGAAAGTTGGATTTCTGATAAAACAAGATTTTCTTTTGATGGTATGTTTTCTTCAGAAAGACTATCTTATTTAGTCTTAATGAATGAAAAATCTTTTTTAAATAAGACGATAATATGGAAACAAATGTTTAAAGAGATTTTGTTACTTTTATATTTTCAAAATCATTTTAAAAAACATTTGTTACAATTATCTAATATTATAATTATTATAAAAAATTCTATTAGTATAGAACTTTTAAATTTTTTAATGCTGTTAGAAAAAAAGTATAAATTTATTAAAATTAGACAAGTAAATTCTTTTTTTAATTGTCGAGATTTAGAAAATAATTTATTAATTAATACTGTAAATAATGTTTCAAAATTAAATTTATCTAATTTAATTTTATTCATTGGTTTAAATACACGTTTAGAAAGTGCCACTTTAAATATAAAATTAAAACAAAGATATGCAAAAGGAAATATAAAATTTTTTACAATAAATTCATTAATAGATTTAACTTACCCTACTATAAATTTAGGTTCTAATTTAAATGTTTTAAAACAAATAGTTGAAGGAACACATTTTTTTTGTCAAGAATTAAAATTTGCAAAAAATCCTATTTTGATTTATAATTCTAATTTATTAGCTAGGACTGATTCATCTATTATAAGTTTTTTATTAAATTATTTAAGTACTAAAATAAAAATAAAAACAGATACTTGGAAAGGTATAAATTGTATTAGTTCTTCATTAAATGAAGTAAGTATCAATTTAATAGGTTTAATAAAATCTTTTAGAGAAGAAGATTTTATAAATTCTGAGGGGTTATATTTTATAAATTCTAACGTCTATTCTATAAATATTTTAAAATTACTAGAGTTAAAATTATTAAATTATTTTAATAAAGAATATTTTAATATTATTATAGAGCAAAATAATATTTTATCTAACAATTATAAAAAAAATTTAAGTAAATTAAATAGTTGTGTTTATATAGGTTTAACAAATTTAAATTTATTTGAAGATTTTGGATTATATCAAACTTCTGATGGAGATTTTAAAACTACAATTAAAATAATTCCGGTGGCAAATAATTATTCAAAAAGTAATTGGCATATTTTAAGAAGACTATTTCTACATATAGATAAAAATTTATTTTTGGAAAAAAAAATTACGTTACCTTTTAAAAATTATTTAACTTTTTTAAACTATATTAATTATCAAACACTACCAAATATATACTTTAATGGAATAAATACAAATTTATTAAATTTAAAATCTAATAAATTATTTATTATTAAAAATTATTCAAAACATATTTTAAATAAAAAATTAATTAAAACAAAAACAATTTTATGGATTGATGATTTTTATATTGGAGGAAAAGATTTATATAGTCAATTTTCAAAAGTAATGATTACTTGTTCTAAATCTTTAAGATCTATAGCTACAAATTTTGTATATAAAGTTTAATAGTATATAAAATGTTATCTAATGTATTAAAAATAAAAAATTATTTAATTTTTATAAGTTTTATTTTTCTAATTTGTTTGTTTGAAAGTATTAAATTAAAACCTTATAAAAATTCTTTTTGCGATGCAGCAGAAAATTTACAATTTGATTTTCAAGAAGCTGCGACACCTTCAATGGAAGGTATTATCAATTTTAATTATAATTTAACATTTGTTATTTGTTTTATTTTAGTTTTTGTGTCTTGGTTATTATCAAACTGTATATTTTATTATTTAGAATATAACAATATAAATGCTTCTAAATTTACTCATTCAAACGAATTAGAAATAGTTTGGACAACAATACCTGCAATTATTTTATTATTTTTAGCGACACCTTCTTTTAGTTTGCTATATTCTATGGATGAAATATCGGATCCTACTTTATCTTTTAAAATTATAGGTCATCAATGGTATTGGAGCTATGAATTTTCAGATTATAATTATTTTTTATGCGGTACTGATAATGAAGGTACTAAAATAAAGTATGATTGCTATATGACTAATTTAGAGACATTACCAGAAAAACAAGGTTATTTTAGATTGTTGGAAACAAATAAAAGAATTTTATTACCTATTAAAACTCATATAAGATTGTTAGTGAGTTCAGCTGACGTTTTACATAGCTGGACAGTACCTTCATTTGGTGTAAAAGTCGATGCTTGTCCGGGTAGATTAAATCAATTAAATTTGTTTATAAAACGAACTGGATTATTTTTTGGACAGTGCAGTGAAATTTGTGGTGTAAATCATGCATTTATGCCTATAGCTGTTGCTTGTGTAGAACAAAAAATTTATAGTATGTTTGTTTTTGAACAAATGATAAAGTATTTAAATTAAAAAAAAATTATTTCTATGATTTTCTTAAAATTTAAGCAAATAAAAAATTTTCTTATTAATAAATATATTTTCAAGTCAAAAACAAATAATTTTACAAATAATTATTATTTATTTTATTTTAATCAAATTAAAACAACTCACCATTGGCATTTAGTTGATCCTAGCCCTTGGCCAATTTTGGGTGCTTTAAGTGCTTTTTGCGTTACTTCTGGTGGAGTTTTATATATGCATAATTATATCGGGGGTAATCAATTATTTAAATTTGGAATTTTTAGTCTTATTTTTGTAATGTATGTTTGGTGGAGAGATATTATTAGAGAAGCTACTTTTGAAGAACAACATAATACAGCTGTTCAACGAGGTTTAAGGTTAGGTATGCTATTATTTATTATTTCTGAGATAATGTTTTTTTTTGCTTTTTTTTGGGCTTTTTTTCATTCAAGCTTAGCACCAGTGTATAATATTGGTGGGGTTTGGCCTCCTAAAGAAATTTTAACTATAGGAGCTTCAGGGATACCTTTAACAAATACAATATTTTTATTGAGTTCTGGGGCAACAGTTACATGGGCTCATCATGCTATAAGAGGAAAAGCTAAAAAACACACTATAATAGGTTTATTTTTTACTATTATTTTAGCTGTGCTTTTTACTTTATTGCAAGGCTATGAGTATCTTAATGCGTCATTTAATATAAATGATAGTATTTTTGGGTCTTGTTTTTATATGACTACTGGATTTCATGGATTTCATGTTTTTATAGGTACGTGTTGTTTATTTGTTTCTTTTTTAAGAGTTGTATTTAATCATTATACGGCAACACATCATTTTGGATTAGAAGCAGGTATTTGGTATTGGCATTTTGTAGATGTTGTTTGGTTATTTTTATTTGTTATGGTATATTGGTGGGGTGCTTAAAAAAATTTAATAAAAAGTAACCTTTTATTGAAGGTTTAAAGATTAAATAAGCGTTTTAATTTTAAATTATACAATAAATTCTTATTTATTACAACTGTTTGTTTTATTATATTATCGTCTCTATTTTTTTTTATTCTAAATTTTTTTATTTCTACAAAAAAAGGTATCATAAATGATATTATATAAAAATAAAATAAACTTAAAATAAAAATTAAAGACCATACTAAAACCCCAAAACATAAAACATCAAATTGTGGGATGATTAAAAATATATTTTTTAATTTTTATATTAAGTCTTAATAAATAATATATTTTTATAGGGCAAATAAAATTAAAAATGCCATCATTAAAGAAAAAAGTGCAATAGCTTCAGTTAAAGCAAAACCTAATATAGCCATTTTAAATAATTCATCCTTTAATGAAGGATTTCTAGATATACCTATTACTAAAGCTCCAAAAACAGTACCAATACCTACCCCAGCTCCTGCTAAACCTATAGTAGCTAAACCTGCACCAAGAAACTTAGCTGATTGTAATAATAACATTATAAAATAAATTTAATATATAAATACATTTATATAATTAAAAATTTACCTAAGTCGAAATTAAAAAATAAAACAAATTTATTTTTTGTCACATAAAATAAAATTTATAAAAAAATTTTATTTTTTAGCAAAGATAGGATTTGAACCTATAATCTTTAGATCATGAGCCTAATGAGTTTTACCATTACTCTACTTTGCAGTAATAACTATTTAAAATTTTAATAGGATTTATAATTTAAAAAAAAGACATATTAAAACTATATAAATAAATAA